>OIEP01000018.1_pt1 | contig 244680 bp, 215 predicted proteins | sample 1581861 | NCBI WGS metagenome assembly OIEP01 (sample SAMN03281009, study PRJEB24777) | human gut metagenome | isolation source: fecal sample PR192 from 1 month old female Indian infant, vaginally...
ATTAAACTTCGTAATGAATTACGTGTTCACTCAGAGACTTGGTATTCATTTATTGTCCGAAGACATTAAGAATCCATGTCACTTTGAGTGCCCACACAGATTGTCTGATAAATTGTTAAAGAGCAGTGCCGCTTCGTTTTCGCTGCGGCGCGGGGTGTGCATATTACGCTTTCCCGCTACAGAGTCAAGCAATTATTTTGCTTGACTCTGTCGGTTTTCACGGTGACTTTTCACCGCTTAACCTCGCTGACCCGGCGGCTTGCGTGCCATTGTTCCGTGTCAGTGGAGGCGCATTATAGGGAGTTCTGAGACGTTGACAAGCCCTGTTTTCAAAAATTATTTCAAGCGTCTCTTTTTTGTGCAAAACGCGCTTAAAGCGGCAATTTTTCCAGTGATGCGAAGCCATAACGCTGCAAAACGGGCAAAAGCTTTTCAGTCTCTGCCGTCAACGCCATACAGTATGCAATATTCGCATCGCCGGATTTTGCATCAGGCGCTTCATGTTCCAGCAACCAGACTGTTCGACGCGCAATCGCTGCGCCAGAATCAATCAGGCGTGTTCCTTCCGGCATCACCTGCTGCAACTCTTCTGTGAGCAACGGGAAGTGCGTACAACCTAATACTACTGTATCGGGTGATTCCTGCATTCGCAGCCACGGACGCAGAATCCGGCGCAACTCGTCGAGCGGCACCTCTTCGCCATGCAGCTTCGCTTCCGCCAGTTCCACCAGCTCTGCAGAACCCAGCATTTCTATACGACATTCATTTGCAAAACGAGCGATAAGTTCGCGCGTATAAGGGCGCTTTACCGTCCCACGCGTCGCCAGCAGTCCAACAATACCATTCGCCGTTAAGCGAGCGGCTGGCTTTATCGCCGGAACGACGCCGACAACCGGGAAGGCGAACTTTTCGCGCAGTGCAGGAAGTGAAACGGTACTTGCGGTGTTACAGGCAATAACCGCCAGCGCCAGAGGATAGCGCTGCTGAACGGCGGTAACGACGTCCAGAACGCGTTCAACAATAAACGCTTCGCTCTTTTCACCATAGGGGAAAGCGACATTGTCGAAAGTATAGATATAGTGCAGATTCGGCAAAAGCTGCCGAATCTCATTGTAAACCGACAGCCCACCGACGCCGGAATCAAACACCAGCACGGTGGGACGTGGATCAGAAGGTGTAGCTGCCAGACAAGGTGTATTCTCGTCCTGCAGTTTGGTAGCCATATACTGTCTCGTAATCTTTATCGAACAGGTTGGCTATTTTACCACGAACTGTGAGATGTGAGGTGACTGGATACGAAACTGCGAGATCCCACAAACTTACACCGCCCAACTTAACGCTCTCAGGCGCATAGGTTACCGGGTCGTAAGTGTTGTCATAACGGGTGCCAAGATAGTGATAGGTCACACCCCAGTCGAAATCATAAACCTGCCAGTCCAACTGGTATTTCACCTGTTGTTTTGCCCGGCGCACCAGCAGCTCGTTGGTTTTCGCATCACGCGCATCGACATAGTCATAGCTGATGCTGTGCGCCAGCGGCCCAGTATCAAACGATGCCGTCGCTTCAATACCTTTAATACGCGCCTTGCCGACGTTGTAATATTTCATCAGCTGCGAGTCGTAGTCGATCAGATTATCGATGTCATTACGATACCCGGACAGGCGCCATGTCACGCCAGACGTCAGGCCTTCAAAGGCCCCTTCCCACTGCTTGCTCTCTTCCGGGTCGAGATTCTGATTACCGTAGAAGCCGTACAGCTGGCCGAGATTCGGCGCTTTGTAGGCGGTGCCATAAGAGGCGATAAAGCGGTAGCCGTCGATAAACTCCCACGCGGCGCTGCTCTGCCAGGTACCGTGCTGGCCAAACTGCGAGTTATCATCGCTACGCGCCGCCCCTTCCAGGGTGAAATCGCCTAACTTTTGCAAGCCAGTGATAAACAGGCCGGTATTACGGATTTCGTAGCCATCGGTCACATAGTTCGTGCCAGGCTCAGTGGTTTGTTTCTGCCAGTCGATTCCAGCGCCAACGTTGCCGTGGCCAACATCGACCGTGTTCGCCCACTGCACATTGTACTGTTTCACTTCATCCAGCGTCGCCGAGGTGTCGTAGCGCCCCAGTCGCGGATCGTAATTGTAGTCCTTACTGTGGCTGTAGCTGGAGGTCAGCTGCGAGTGGAAGATATCCTGATTAAAACGCAGGCCGGCATCCCAGGTCTGGCTATACAACTGGCGAGTGTCAACTAATACGCCACCGTAAGGAGAGCCATCATAGGCCGTCCGGTTGTCATAGCCGTACCCACGCACAAAGCCGCTCCACTCATTGGAGAAGCTATGCTCCAGCGCGCCGTAGATCGTTTTGCTCATAAAGCCATCGCGATCCGGCTGGCGAACGCCACCGGTATTGCCTTCCGCAACCACATCAAAGCCTTTGGTATAGGTATAGTCGCCCGCCAGGGTGATGCGAGTATTACCGCCGAAAGTCTGCTGCGTGCTGCCGCCATAGTTCTGATAGCCATTTGAGCCAACGCCAGCATTGAGCGTGGTGCCGTCCTGGTCGCGAGTGGTAATAATGTTCACCACACCGCCAATCGCGTCTGAGCCGTAGACCGCCGAGCGCGGGCCGCGTACGTATTCAATACGCTGTACCAGAGCGATAGGGAACTGGCTTAAGTCGGAAGAGCCGCTGACGCCCGCCTGATTCAGACGTACGCCATCCACCAGGATTAAGACATGGCTGGAGTTGGTGCCGCGTACGAAAAGAGAGCTCTGCTGCCCCATGCCGCCGTTTTGCGCGATGTCCACGCCCGGTAGGCGGCGCATCACATCGGTGAGAGAGGTTGACTGCCAGCGATCGATATCCTGCCGCGTCACCACGCTCACCGGCGCCAGCACGGTCTCGATAGGTTGAGCCACACGATTTGCTGTCACCACTAACGTATCTGAATTGCTATCTTGCGCCCAGCCGGAAAATGCTGTGACGGAGAGCGCCGTCATCAGCGAAGCTTTTTTAATCATTTTAAAAGCATCCGTAATAAACGAAGGATGCCGCCGGCTCTATCAATAGTACGCGATGATAGAAACCAAATGCGACGTGATTCCGGCAGGTCTTCGGGCTCGGGGTGTATTATGGACAAGGACTTCCCGCCAGCTATCAGCAGTGTCTGCACAATGCGCTCATCCCACCTTTCCTTACCGCTGCGCGTCAGCTCCAGATTTACACTGGATTCCCTATTAACTCACAGGACCGGTAACACAATGCTATAATCAGAAACATATAGATGTCCAGACTTCTATCGTTAGATTCGCTTATATCTTCAGGGCTGGACATCCCCGGCACTTTCCCTACAATCCCCGCGTACTTATTTTATTCAGGATGCATCATGACCCCCGAACACCTTCCTACCGAACAATATGAAGCGCAGCTGGCAGAAAAAGTCGTCCGCTTGCAGAAAATGATGGCGCCTTTTGCCGCACCGGTTGCGGAAGTGTTTCGTTCGCCGGTCAACCATTATCGCATGCGCGCGGAATTCCGCCTGTGGCACGATGGCGATGACCTGTATCACATTATATTTGACCAGCAGACAAAATCCCGCATCAGGGTGAATACTTTCCCGGCCGCCAGCGAACTGATCAATCAGTTAATGACCGCCGTAATTGAGGGCGTGCGCAATAACCTGGTACTGCGTCATAAACTGTTTCAGGTCGATTACCTGACCACGCTGAGCAACCAGGCCGTGATATCACTGCTGTATCATAAAAAACTCGACGATGAGTGGCGTCAGCAGGCGGAACGCTTTCGCGATGCACTGCGGGCACAAAATCTGAACGTGCATCTGGTTGGCCGTGCAACTAAGACTAAAATCGAGCTGGATCACGACTATATCGATGAGCGTTTACCGGTTGGCGGGCGTGAAATGGTCTATCGCCAGGTGGAGAATAGCTTCACTCAGCCGAACGCGGCGATGAACATTCAGATGCTGGAATGGGCGATCGATACCACAAAAGACGCAACTGGCGATCTGCTGGAACTGTACTGCGGTAACGGCAACTTTTCGCTGGCGCTGGCGCGAAATTTCGACCGCGTGCTGGCAACAGAAATCGCTAAACCGTCCGTGGCGGCGGCGCAATATAACATTGCCGCCAACCATATTGATAATGTACAAATTATCCGTATGTCAGCGGAAGAGTTTACTCAGGCGATGAATGGCGTGCGGGAGTTTAACCGCTTGCAGGGGATCGACCTCAAAAGCTACCAGTGTGAGACGATTTTCGTCGATCCGCCGCGCAGCGGTCTGGATAGCGAAACGGAAAAGATGGTGCAGGCATACTCGCGTATTCTGTATATCTCCTGTAACCCAGAGACCCTGTGCCAGAATCTGGAAACGCTAAGTAAAACGCACGAGATCACTCGCCTGGCGCTATTCGACCAGTTCCCCTATACCCACCATATGGAATGCGGTGTACTGCTAACGAAAAAATAAAGATCCGGAGAAAACCCGGCAACCGCAGTGTTGCCGGGCGAGAGATTATTCAGTTGCCGTACTCTTGCGGTTACGCACTTTATAGCCAATCCAGAACACCATAATCACCGACAGTACCGCCGGGAAGAAATTAGAGCCAATATCCGGATATTCCGCACGCACCACGGTGCTGTAAACCAGAACGCCGAGGATAAAACAGGCGGCGGCCAGGCCCGGTAAACCGACCGGCATACTGCAATTGCGATAACGCTGATGCAGGCAGTAAACCGTCAGCACCAGCGACAAAATCGGGAAGATGGAAAAAGGGACAATTGAGCTGAATAGCGCAGCGAAAGTTCCATTAATGGACAGGCCTGCGATCAACGCCAGCAGCAGTGTACCTCTATCTTGTATTGAGTGTTTCATTGATCGTCCTTCACGTTATGCGGAATGATTTGATATTTTTTCTTGTTCACGGCGATACCAGTAGTACGCGCCTTTCGAGATCATTCTGAGCTGCAGTACCAGCCGCTCTTCCAGCTGCCGACGCTGTTCGGGGCTCACATCCAGAGCCTCGGCGCCGGCGCTAAACACGATGGTGACCATCGCTTCAGCCTGCGCTTCGGTAAACGCTCGCGGCATATGGTTTTCGATTTCTAAATAGTCGGCAAGTTCCGCGATAAAATGCTGAATTTCACGGGCGACTGCGGCACGAAACGCCGAAGAAGTACCGGAACGCTCACGCAGTAACAGACGGAAAGCGTTCGGGTTATTACCAATAAATTCCATAAAAGTAGAAACAGAAGTACGGATTACGCTGCCGCCTTTAGCGATACGCTGACGTGCCTGGCGCATGAGCTGACGCAACATCAGACCACTTTCATCAACCATGGTCAAACCAAGCTCATCAACATCACGGAAATGTCGGTAAAAGGACGTTGGGGCGATCCCTGCTTCCCGCGCAACTTCACGCAGGCTCAAACTGGCAAAACTCCGCTCAGCACTTAGCTGGCTAAATGCTGCCTCCACCAGCGAACGCCGGGTTTTTTCTTTTTGTTGCGCTCTTACGCCCATCACGTTATCTGAATCCTTCCACATGTCCTGCTGGCACTATACCAGAGATCAGATCTAATCTGGTTACACTGGATTGTGAATGATTGTTTACGAGTTGTTTCTACTTTTATGCCGCAAAAAAGCACAACGATAATTGGGTTAAAGTGCGGCAAATGTTATCATCGTGTTTATTTTATGTATAAAACAGGTGAGTAATGCCATGACACACTCTTGGGATTATGATGCAATTGTGATCGGTTCCGGCCCTGGCGGAGAAGGCGCCGCCATGGGACTGGTGAAACAAGGAGCGCGCGTTGCCGTCATCGAACGCTACCATAACGTCGGCGGCGGTTGTACCCACTGGGGCACCATCCCGTCGAAAGCCCTCCGCCATGCCGTCAGCCGTATTATCGAGTTTAATCAAAACCCCCTCTACAGCGACCACTCCCGCCTTCTCCGTTCTTCCTTCGCCGACATTCTGAATCATGCCGACAGCGTTATTAACCAACAAACCCATATGCGCCAGGGGTTCTATGAGCGTAACCACTGTGAAATTTTACAGGGTAACGCCCACTTCGTTGATGAACACACTCTCGCGCTGGAATGCCACGATGGCACCATTGAAACCGTAACGGCGGAAAAGTTCGTGATTGCCTGCGGGTCGCGCCCTTATCATCCGGCCGATGTCGATTTTCATCACCCGCGCATTTATGACAGCGACTCTATTCTCAGCCTGCACCACGAGCCGCGCCATGTGATTATCTACGGAGCCGGGGTAATCGGTTGCGAATATGCCTCGATCTTCCGCGGTATGGAGGTGAAGGTTGATCTGATCAACACCCGCGATCGCCTGCTGGCATTTCTCGATCAGGAGATGTCAGATTCGCTCTCCTATCACTTCTGGAACAGCGGCGTGGTGATCCGTCACAATGAAGAGTATGAGAAAATTGAAGGCGTGGATGACGGCGTCATCATGCACCTGCAATCCGGCAAAAAACTGAAAGCGGACTGCCTGCTATACGCCAACGGCCGCACCGGAAATACCGACTCCCTGGCACTGGAAAATATCGGCCTGCAAACAGACAGCCGTGGCCAGTTGAAGGTCAACAGTATGTATCAGACCGCCCTGCCACATATTTATGCCGTCGGCGATGTAATTGGTTATCCAAGTCTGGCTTCCGCCGCCTACGATCAGGGGCGTATTGCCGCCCAGGCGCTGGTAAAAGGTGAAGCTTCAGCCCATCTGATTGAAGACATCCCGACAGGGATCTACACTATTCCGGAAATCAGCTCCGTCGGTAAAACTGAGCAACAGCTCACCGCGATGAAAGTGCCTTATGAGGTGGGGCGCGCGCAGTTCAAACATCTGGCGCGGGCGCAGATTGTCGGCATGAGCGTCGGGACGTTAAAGATCCTGTTTCATCGCGAAACGAAAGAGATCCTCGGTATACATTGCTTTGGCGAACGCGCGGCCGAAATTATTCATATCGGCCAGGCGATTATGGAGCAGAAAGGTGGCGGTAACACCATTGAGTACTTCGTTAACACCACCTTCAACTACCCAACCATGGCGGAAGCCTATCGGGTCGCTGCGTTAAATGGCTTAAACCGCCTGTTTTAACGCCGCATCGAAATGGCCATCCATCTTACCGCGGATGGCCTCCGCCAGATGCTCATAGCGGCTACGCAGCGGCGAGCCCGGGCGATAAACCAACCCGACGGTACGTTTCGGCTCTGGCTTAATACACGGCACATAGACTACGCCATCGCGTTTTTTCTCCTGCGGCACGGCTAAAGCGGGTAACAGTGTGATGCCACTACCGGCGGCTACCATATTGCGCAGCGTTTCGAGACTGGTCGCCCGGAAATGTGTGTCTTCATCTGCACCGGCTTCAAAACAAAAACCCATCGCCTGATCGCGCAGACAATGGCCGTCTTCGAGCATCAGCAGCTTTTCCCCGGCGAGGTCCGACATCGGTACGCGGTCACGGTTCTCCCACGGATGATCTTCATTGATAGCAAGTATCATCGGCTCATCAAACAGCGGCACCTCAATAAAGGCTTCGCTCTCTTTGACCAGTGCCAGAATCGCACAGTCCAGCTTACCGCTGTCAAGCTGAGCCAGCAGTTGGTGCGTTTGCGCCTCATGCAAATACATTTCCAGCTTCGGAAAGGTCTGGTGCAACATTGGGATAATCAGTGGCAACAGATAAGGGCCAATCGTCGGGATCAGGCCGATATGCAATGGCCCGGACATCGTTTCCCCCTGCTGGCTTGCCATTTCCTTGAGCACTTTCACTTCGCGTAACACGGTACGCGCCTGATCGACCAACAGTAACCCCGCCTGGGTGAACAGAACCTTACGGCTGGTGCGCTCCAGCAACATCACGCCAAGCTCATCCTCCAGTTTCCGGATTTGCCCACTGAGCGTAGGTTGGCTCACATGACAAGAGTCCGCCGCACGGCGGAAGTGGCGGTGTTCGGCTAGCGCTACCAGATATTCAAGATCGCGAATATTCATTATTCATCCTCCATCGCCACGATAGTTCATGGCGATAGATAGAATAGCAATGAACGATTATCCCTATCAAGTTTTCTGTTCAAGAATAAATCGATAAATCAGGGAAACTTTATAACATCATTAAGTCCCCTCATCGATTATCTCCCGGATATTAAAGCCAACGTGAACTTTTGCGGACCTTGCGTCCGCTTTTTTTTGCATAAAAAAGCCCGGGGATTGCCCGAGCCTCCTTTATTTACCGCCTGTCAGCCAGAGAACTGATAACTCAAACCAGGCGCTGTTTAGCGTCGGCAATCGCCTGCGCAACCTGCTGCGGCGAAACGCCGCCTTTGGCGGCACGCTTATCAAGGCACGACTTCAGCGACAGAATCGGATAGACGTCATCCGCGATAACGCCGCTAAATTTTTGCAGATCGGCCAGAGAAAGGTCTTCCAGCGGCTTACCCTGGGCGATGGCTTCAACCACCGCTTCACCAACAATATGGTGCGCCTCACGGAACGGAACGCCTTTAGCGACCAGATAATCCGCCAGCTCGGTCGCGTTCGCATAACCCTGCTGCGCCGCTTCTTCACAACGCGGACGTTTCACCTGGATACCGTCCAGCACCAGCGCCGCCATATGCAGACAGTCGAGCCAGGTGTCGAGCGCGTCAAACAGCCCTTCTTTATCTTCCTGCATATCTTTGTTGTAAGCCAGCGGCAGCCCTTTGAGGGTCATCATCATCCCCGTCAGCGCACCCTGCACGCGACCGCATTTGCCGCGGATCAGTTCTAACGCATCCGGGTTTTTCTTTTGCGGCATCAAGGAAGAGCCGGACGTTACGCGATCGGAGAGCTCAACAAAGTTCGCTTCGCCGGTATTAAAGAAAATCAGGTCTTCCGCAAAACGCGACAGGTGCACCATACCGATGGCGGCATCGGACAGCAGTTCCACGACATGGTCACGATCGGACACGCTATCCAGGCTGTTACGGGTCGCCGAAGAGAATCCCAGCCAGCCTGCAAGCTGCTCACGATCGATTTCATAGGCCGTACCCGCCAGCGCACCGCAGCCCAGCGGGCTGACGTCCAGACGCTTCAGCGTGTCCAGCAGGCGGCTTTCATCACGGGCCAGCATTTCAACATAAGCCAGACACCAGTGCGCAAAAGTCACCGGCTGCGCGCGCTGCAGGTGAGTATAACCCGGCATCACCGCGTCCTGATTATTCTGCGCGGTTTCGACCAGCGCGCTTTGCAACTGACGATTCGCCGACAGCAGCTCCACAACCGTATCCTTGCACCAGAGCTTCAGGTCAGTGGCGACCTGGTCATTACGGCTACGTCCGGTATGCAGCTTTTTCCCCAACTGGCCGACTTTATCGATCAGCTTGCCTTCTACCCAGCTGTGAATATCTTCGGCATCGCTTGCGAGGATTTGCTGAGGATTAGCCCGCACCTCTTCCAGTAAAATATTCAGCGCCGCTTCCAGTTGCTGCTGTTCATCGGCGGTTAATACACCGACCGTCACCAGCGCTTTAGACCAGGCAACAGAGCCAACGATATCCTGCTCCGCCAGGCGATAGTCAAAGCGCAAAGAGTCATTGAACTGTTTGAACCGCTGATCCGCTGCCTGAGTAAAACGCCCACCCCAAAGTGCCATAACATGCTTCCTTAATATCTTTGAATTTTACTGCCCGGTGGGCTGCGCTTACCGGGCCGACAAAAATGATAAATTAATTATGCCAGAATACGCGTGCCGATTGGCGTACCGTTAAACAACGCCGGGAGCTGCTCGGCATGACGCCAGGAAGCGATATCCACAGGGCGACCTAAAGTACGAGCCGCATCCAGCGCGGCGTTCACCTTGACGATCATCCCGTCGGTGATAATACCCTGCTCGATCAGCTGTTCAGCCTTCGCCGCCGTCATTTCAGCAATGCGCTGGCCTTTACCATCAAGAATACCGCTGACATCGGACAGCAGAATCAGGTCTGCACCGAGCGTTGCCGCCAGCGCCGTCGCCGCCTGGTCAGCGTTAACGTTCATCAACTGACCGTCGTCAGTCACGCCAATTGAGCTCACTACCGGCAAATACCCTCCCGCCAGCAGCGTATTGATCAACGTCGGGGAGCCCGGTTGAGCAAACCCGACGTGGCCCAGTTCTTCATCAAGCTGAGTCACCTTAACGCTGTCGCCATCGCCGAGGAACAGCCCGACAGAAGCCAGACCGTGTTTTTTCGCCCACGCCAGCAGCGTCTTATTAGCGGTTCCCGCCAGCGCACCGGTAATAATGTCGATCTGATCCGCCGGCGTTACCCGCAGACCGTTTTTCTTTTGTACCGGCAAATTGAGCTGCTTCATCAATTCATCAACCACGCACCCGCCACCGTGCACAATAATCAGCGGGCGATGATACGCTTCACGATAGTTCACCAGTGCCGTAAACAGGCGCTCCAGCGCTTCTTCGCTATCCAGCAGGACGCCGCCGAGTTTGATAATTAAAGGATTCATCATCACACCTTAAATAAGAGACTGCGTCTCAGCAAAACCAAAACGAATATTTGCGCACTGTACGGCCTGCGCTGCCGCGCCTTTCAGCAGATTGTCTTCCGCCGCCACGATGATGATATGTTCATCCTGGACCGCAAAACCAATATCACAGAATGGCAGACCCACGACATTTTTCAACGCCGGGACACCTTTATCATATAAACGAACCAGTGGTTTATCCGCATAAGCCTGCCGGAACACTGCTGCGACCTGCTCGTTACTGACCCCAGGCTTCAGGCGACAAGTGATGGTTTCCAGAATCCCGCGCTTAAAATTACCCAGATGCGGGGTAAAAATCACCGCTGCGCCGAGGTGTGTGGATATTTCCGGGTGATGGCGATGGTTGAAAACGCCATAGGGTTGCAGGCTGACTTCACAGAAGCTATTACCGATAGAGGCCTTACGCCCGGCGCCGCTGACGCCGCTGGTCGCATTGATCACCGGCCACTGGTTAAGATCCAGAAGGCCTGCATCGATCAACGGTTTCAGCGACAATTGCGCCGCGGTCGGATAACAGCCGGGTACCGCGATCAATGCCGCCTTTTTCAGCGCCTCAGAGCGCCACTCGGCCAGGCCGTAAACCGCCTGTTCCAGCAGTTCAGGATGCTGATGAGTAAAACCGTAATATTTTTCATAGAAGGCGCCGTCATTCACGCGGAATGCGCCGGAGAGATCGAACACCACGCAACCAGCCGCGAGAAACTGCGGCGCAAGGTCATGGCTCACTTCATGCGCGGTGGCGAGGAAAACCACATCCACCCCAGCGCTAAACTCGCTGATATCGGACATCGGCTGCAGCGGCAGATCGACAATACCTTTCAACTGCGGATGCAAATCGGAAACTAATTTTCCGGCATCATTACTTTGCGCGGAGACCGTTAAAGCGGTTATGGTCATATGAGGATGGCGATTTACATAGGCCACTAGCTCTGCGCCGGCATATCCGCTGGCGCCCACAATCAGCGTGTTCAACATTGGGGCTCTTCACCTTCTTTCTTGCTTACGTCTATTTGCCCAGGAAGACCGTAGCCTTCCCCACTCTGTTGAGCCGTAAAAGTATCATCCTTACATTCTATGGGTTTTCTTACGCTCAACGATAATGTATTTTTATTCACAAATAATGCATGAATATTGATACTATCACGACCTGAGGTGTGTCAACAATGAAAAACAATTTACCGCCATTTATCGAGATTTATCGCGCGTTGATCGCCACACCTTCCATCAGCGCAACCGAAGAGGCGCTGGACCAAAGCAATGAGTCTTTAATCAATTTGCTGGCGGGATGGTTCCGCGATATCGGTTTTAACGTTGAAGTTCAGCCCGTGCCGGACACGCGGAATAAATTCAATCTGTTGGCCAGTACCGGCCACGGCGCTGGCGGTCTGTTACTTACCGGGCATACGGATACCGTCCCGTTTGATGACGGTCGCTGGACCCGCGATCCCTTTACCCTGACTGAACATGACAATAAGCTATACGGTCTGGGTACTGCGGACATGAAAGGCTTCTTCGCGTTTATTCTCGACGCACTGCGCGATGTTGACGTTACTAAACTAAAGAAGCCGCTCTATATTCTGGCAACGGCCGATGAAGAAACCAGCATGGCGGGAGCCCGCTATTTCGCTGAAACCACGCAACTACGACCGGACTGCGCCATTATCGGCGAGCCGACTTCACTGCAGCCCGTGCGCGCCCACAAAGGCCATATGTCCAACGCGATTCGCATCCAGGGGCAATCCGGCCACTCCAGCGATCCGGCACGCGGCGTTAACGCCATTGAACTGATGCATGACGCCATCGGCCGCATTATGCAGTTGCGCGACAATTTAAAAGCGCGTTATCACCACGCCGCTTTCACCATTCCATACCCCACGCTCAATCTCGGGGCAATTCACGGCGGCGACGCCTCCAACCGCATTTGCGCCTGCTGCGAATTGCACATGGATATTCGCCCGCTGCCAGGTATGACGCTTAACGATCTCAATGGACTGTTGAACGAAGCGCTGGCTCCGGTGAGCGAACGCTGGCCCGGGCGTCTGACCGTTTCCGAACTGCATCCGCCTATCCCTGGCTACGAATGCCCGCCGGACCATAAGCTGATTGAGGTGGTGGAGAAACTGCTCGGCGCGCAAACCGAAGTGGTGAACTACTGTACGGAAGCGCCGTTTGTTCAGACTCTCTGCCCGACGCTGGTATTAGGCCCTGGCTCGATCAATCAAGCCCACCAGCCGGATGAGTACCTGGAAACGCGCTTTATTAAGCCAACCCGTGAGCTTATCACTCAGGTAATCCACCATTTTTGCTGGCACTAAAACATGCCCCTCCCGATTATTTCCCTTCAATCGGGAGGGTGACAATCGGCACATACTCATAAGCAACACTTATCAAGCGACCTCTGAGTTAAATTTCGCAAATTGTCGCAATTTATTCGTTTGCTGAAGCGATTTCGCAACAATTGACGTAGGGGTTTTTACGTGGCTTTATAAAAGACGGTTGCTTATCCACCGCTCAAACTTATCGAGCGCCGGATATAACAAAATAAAATGAGATGGGGTGTCTGGGTTAACATGAACGAACAATATTCCGCTTTGCGAAGTAATGTCAGTATGCTCGGTAAGGTGCTGGGCGACACCATCAAGGATGCGCTGGGAGAAAACATTCTTGATCGTGTTGAAACTATCCGTAAGTTGTCCAAATCTTCTCGCGCAGGCAATGAAGCCAACCGAAAGGAACTGCTCACCACGCTGCAAAACTTGTCAAACGACGAACTGCTGCCGGTGGCGCGCGCCTTTAGCCAGTTTCTGAACCTGGCGAATACCGCTGAGCAATACCACAGTATTTCGCCGAAAGGGGAAGCCGCCAGTAACCCGGAAGTGATTGCCCGAACCCTGAGAAAGCTCAAAGACCAACCCGATCTCAACGAAACGACAATTAAACAAGCAGTTGAATCCCTGTCGCTGGAACTGGTATTGACCGCCCATCCGACCGAAATCACGCGTCGCACGCTGATCCACAAGATGGGGGAAATCAACAGTTGTCTGAAGCAGCTCGATAACAGCGATATCGCTGACTATGAACGTCACCAGATCATGCGCCGTCTGCGCCAGTTGATTGCCCAGTCATGGCACACCGATGAAATCCGCAAGAACCGCCCGACCCCGGTTGATGAAGCCAAATGGGGCTTCGCCGTCGTTGAAAACAGCCTGTGGGAAGGCGTGCCTGGCTACCTTCGTGAGCTAAACGAACAGCTGGAAGATAATCTCAACTATCGGTTACCGGTGGACTTCGTTCCGGTTCGCTTTACCTCCTGGATGGGCGGTGACCGCGATGGCAACCCGAACGTAACTGCCAATATCACCCGCCACGTTTTGCTGCTCAGCCGCTGGAAAGCAACTGACCTGTTCCTGAAAGATGTCCAGTTACTGATTTCCGAACTGTCGATGGTCGAATGCACCGACGAACTGCGCGAACTGGCGGGCACGCAGGAAGAACCCTATCGTTTCTTAATGAAAAAACTGCGCACCCAGTTGATGGAGACACAAAGCTGGCTGGAAGCGCGACTGAAGGGGCAGAAGCTGCCGAAGCCGGCAGGTCTTATCACGCAAAACGAACAGCTGTGGGAGCCGCTCTATGCGTGCTATCAATCGCTACAAGCCTGTGGCATGGGCATCATCGCCAACGGCGAACTGCTGGATACCCTGCGCCGCGTAAAAGCCTTTGGCGTACCGCTGGTGCGTATTGATATCCGCCAGGAGAGCACCCGTCATACCGAAGCGCTGGGTGAGATGACCCGCTATCTCGGCATTGGCGACTATGAAAGCTGGTCTGAAGCCGATAAGCAGGCCTTCTTGATCCGCGAACTGAATTCCAAGCGTCCTCTGCTGCCTCGCCAATGGGAGCCGAGCGATGACACGCGTGAAGTGCTTGAGACCTGTAAAGTGATCGCCGAAGCGCCGCGCGGTTCCATTGCCGCTTACGTTATCTCGATGGCGAAAACGCCGTCTGACGTACTGGCGGTACATCTGTTGCTGAAAGAGGCCGGAATTGGCTTCGCGCTGCCGGTCGCACCGCTGTTCGAAACGCTGGATGACCTGAACAACGCCAACGATGTCATGAGCCAGTTGCTGAATATCGACTGGTATCGCGGCTTTATCCAGGGCAAGCAGATGGTCATGATTGGCTATTCTGATTCAGCCAAAGACGCGGGGGTCATGGCCGCGTCGTGGGCGCAGTATCAGGCGCAGGACGCATTAATCAAAACCTGTGCAAAAGCCGGTATTGAACTGACGTTATTCCATGGTCGCGGCGGTTCAATCGGCCGTGGCGGCGCGCCTGCGCATGCGGCGCTGCTTTCCCAGCCGCCAGGAAGCCTGAAGGGCGGCCTGCGCGTCACTGAACAGGGCGAAATGATCCGTTTTAAATACGGTCTGCCGGAAGTCACGATCAGTAGTCTGTCGCTCTACACCAGCGCGATTCTGGAAGCCAACCTCCTGCCGCCGCCGGAGCCCAAACCACAATGGCGCGACATCATGGCTGAACTGTCCAACGTCTCCTGTGATATGTACCGCGGCTATGTGCGTGAAAATAAAGATTTCGTCCCTTACTTCCGTTCCGCCACGCCGGAACAGGAACTGGGTAAACTGCCGCTGGGCTCCCGTCCGGCAAAACGTCGCCCGACCGGCGGCGTCGAGTCACTGCGCGCGATTCCGTGGATCTTTGCCTGGACACAGAATCGCCTGATGTTGCCGGCCTGGCTGGGCGCTGGCGCCGCACTGCAAAAAGTGGTTGAAGACGGTAAGCAGAGCGAACTGGAAAGCATGTGCCGGGACTGGCCATTCTTCTCCACACGCCTCGGCATGCTGGAGATGGTCTTTTCCAAAGCCGACCTGTGGCTGGCGGAGTATTACGATCAACGTCTGGTGAAACCAGAACTGTGGAAACTGGGTGAAGAACTGCGCAAACTGCTGTCCGCGGATATCAACGTCGTGCTGGCGATCGCTAACGACTCCCACCTGATGGCCGACCTGCCGTGGATCGCCGAGTCTATCCAGTTACGCAACATCTATACCGACCCGCTGAACGTGCTCCAGGCCGAACTGCTGCATCGTTCGCGTATGGCGGAAGAGAAAGGCGAGAAACCCGATCCACGCGTTGAACAAGCCCTGATGGTGACCATCGCTGGCGTGGCGGCCGGTATGCGCAACACCGGCTAATTACCGGGTAAAACCCGTCGCTCCGGTAAGCATCACGTTTACCGGAGCGATTTTTATTAATGATGCAGCATCTCGTCGACAATCTGCTCTTTATGCAGCGCATAAGGATAATAGGTTGGCCAGTTATCCATCTCTTTCAGCAGCGCCTCTTGCGACGTATTGCCCATAAAAATATGGAAATGCTGCGACTTACGCGGCGCAATAATGTGATCGCTAAACTGAACAAATTTCGGCGCTTTTGAATCCGCCTGCTGGCATTCGAACAGATAACGCACGCCTTTTTTCCCAGATGCGTAGGTCAGAATTTTATAGCCGGAATAGGCGTATTTGCAGGCATTAACGGTTTTCCCGATATGAAACTCCATCACGTTATCTTCAATGCCAATCTGATCCACATCGGTGGCATAGCCCTTCTTATAATACTCCCGATACTCCTCTACGCTTTTGCCGCCGGCTTTTTTGGCTTTCTGCTCCAGCACCGGATCTAAATCGCCGTTCAGCAGATAGGGGTTAATCGACTGCCAGATGCCATCCCAGTCGCTTAACGCCCGATCTTTCACATCCTGGTCGGCAAAAATCCCTTCGCTCGCTTTCTGTTCCGCCTCGGTCAATGCAGGCCCGTGGCTATGGTGTCCATGGGCAAAGGCCTGGCTCCCCGCCAGTAACATGCCAATACCAAACGCAAGGACGGAAATCTTTCTGTTCATCACTCTCTCCTGAGTCAATTTCTGCAATAATATGTTACGATATAACATATCAAACACATTATGCAACACCCAGCCGGCGACTGATCCGCCTTTTACCCTCCTCATGATGTTCGCTATGATGAGGACAAGGTACGTTTTGCGGAGCAACAATGGATAGCGACATCAATCAGATTATTGATTCTTTGATTAAAGCCCCGTCACTTATTCGGTTAGTCCATTTTTCCACGCAAACGCGCCCGATTACCGATCGGGTACGGAGCGTTGATTTTCCCCGACTCGAAATCCTGCTGGAAGGCCAGCTTAACGACCCGGCCATCAAAGCAGAACCCGCTTTGCTGGCACAGTATGATGCGCTGTTCGTTCCTGCCGGAGGGTGGAATTTCCCGCAATGGCAGGCCCCCGCCACGCTTTTAAGTCTTTTGTTCGGTAAGCAGCAGCTGGAATTCGTGCTGCAACGCTGGGACGGGCGTATGCTAACTATCGTGGAAAAACAGCAGGTGCCGCGTCGAGGACCGCGAGTTGGCTCATTCCTACTCCAGGCGCTGAATGAAATGCAGATGCAGCCGCAGGAACAACGTACGGCACGCTGCATTGCCACCAGCCTGCTCAGCCACTGTGCCGATCTGTTAGGCAGCCAGGCGCAAACGTCCTCGCGGAGCCAGGCGCTTTTTGAAGCCATCCGGAAATATATCGATAGCCACTTTGCTGACGCCCTCACCCGTGAGTCCGTGGCGCAGAAATTTTATCTCTCGCCAAACTACCTTTCGCATCTGTTTCAGAAATGCGGGCCAATGGGCTTTAACGAATACCTGAATCATATCCGTCTTGAACAGGCCAGAATGCTTCTCAAAGGCCATGATATGAAAATCAAAGATATCGCTCACGCCTGCGGTTTCGCCGACAGCAACTACTTCTGCCGCCTGTTTCGTAAAAACACCGAACGTTCGCCCTCAGAGTATCGCCGCCAGTATCACAGCCAGTTGACAGAAAAGCCTCGCAGTACAGAAAACTAGATTTTTGTAAGTTCCACCTTTCGCCTTTTCTGCCACCCTGTATCCGGGTAATACCAGGTAAGCTGGTAAACGTGATCTAAATCATCCTTAATGACAATGCGTACATTTATCCAGTTTTTGGCAAATTTGTCATCTGGCAACGCGGCAAGTGAAAGCCCTATCCTTACCTCAACATCTCTGAATTATGCATTGAGGAAAGCACTATGGAACTCTATCTGGACACCGCAAACGTAGCAGAAGTTGAACGTCTGGCACGTATCTACCCACTAGCCGGAGTGACAACCAACCCCAGTATTATCGCCGCCGGTAAAACGCCGATCTGGGATGTTCTGCCGCGACTGCAAAAAGCCGTCGGGCCGGAAGGTATTTTGTTCGCCCAAACCATGAGTCGCGATGCCCAGGGCATGGTGGAAGAAGCTAAACGCCTGAGCAACGCCATACCCGGTATCGTGGTAAAAATCCCGGTCACCGCCGAAGGCCTGGCGGCCATCAAACTGTTGAAAAAAGAAGGCATTTCCACACTCGGCACTGCGGTATACAGCGCCTCCCAGGGCCTGCTGGCCGCTCTGGCGGGAGCAAAATACGTCGCGCCTTACGTCAACCGCGTGGACGCACAAGGCGGAGACGGCATCCGTATGGTACAGGAGCTGCAATCCCTGCTGGAACTGCATGCTCCGGAAAGCAGAGTTCTGGCCGCCAGCTTCAAAACCCCCCGCCAGGCTCTGGATTGCCTGCTGGCCGGTTGTGAAGCAATCACCCTTCCGTTAGATGTCGCGCAACAAATGCTTGGCACGCCTGCGGTAGAGTCGGCCATAGAGAAGTTTGAGCTGGACTGGAATAACGCTTTTGGAACGCTGAACCTGTAACCCGATCGGTGAGCCGCCCGGAGGGGCGGTATCCGGTCATCCAGGAGGAATAGAAATGGATCGCATTATTCAATCACCCGGTAAATATATTCAGGGCGCAGGCGTAATGACTCGCCTGGGCGGATACCTCAAACCGCTGGCTGAACGCTGGCTCATCGTTGGCGATAAATTCGTACTCGGTTTTGCCGAAGAAACACTGCGCAAAAGTCTGGCAGATGCTGGCCTGATTGCCGAAATCGCTCCCTTCGGCGGCGAGTGCTCACATAATGAAATCAATCGATTACGCGAGATCGCCGCTTCGGCACACTGTACGGCCGTACTGGGTATCGGCGGCGGTAAAACGCTGGATACCGCAAAAGCATTAGCACACTTTATGAATCTGCCAGTGGTCATTGCGCCGACGATTGCCTCAACCGATGCGCCGTGCAGCGCCCTGTCGGTTATCTATTCCGATGACGGTGAATTCGACAGCTACCTGATGCTGCCGCACAATCCAAATAGGGTGATTGTCGATACGCAAATTGTGGCCGGCGCGCCAGCACGCCTGCTGGCGGCGGGGATCGGCGATGCGCTGGCCACCTGGTTTGAAGCGCGTGCCTGCTCACGAAGCGGCGCGATCACCATGGCGGGCGGTCAGTGTACCCAGGCGGCACTGGCGCTGGCTGAATTGTGTTACAACACGCTGATTGAAGAAGGCGAAAAAGCGATGCTGGCAGCGGAACAGCATGTTGTCACCCCGGCGCTGGAGCGCATTATTGAAGCCAATACCTACCTGAGCGGCGTCGGTTTTGAAAGCGGCGGCCTGGCGGCGGCGCACGCTATCCACAACGGCCTGACCGCCATTCCGGATGCACACCGCTACTATCATGGTGAAAAAGTGGCCTTCGGTACGCTCACTCAACTGGTGCTGGAAAATGCGCCAGTGGAAGAGATCGAAACCGTAGCGGCGCTGTGCCATAGCGTAGGGTTGCCTGTCACCCTGGCGCAACTGGATATTAAAGTGGACATCCCACAAAAAATGCGCACCGTGGCGGAAGCCGCCTGCGCTGAAGGCGAAACGATCCACAATATGCCCGGCGGCGCGACACCGGATCAGGTCTATGCGGCATTACTGGTCGCCGACCAGTACGGTCAACGCTTCCTGCAAGAGTGGGAGTGAACCCGGCACATATGCCCTAATGCTGGTCAATTGAGGGAGATGCATCCGGTGTTATGGCGGGTAAGCAGCTCCGCTAATCGGTGGTTATGGCGAATATGGCGCATTTTTCATTTTCGCCCATTCAGATTCCGTGGTCTGTTCCGTTCACGATAAATACGCGGATATTCGTTATATCCACAGCGTGTGAACGGGCAGGGGGACGTTTCGCCCGTCCCCCTGCACCCCCGGCATTGCGCTGAAAACCTGCCGCTCCGCGGTCCGCTCCACTCCGGCTTCATCTGGCGGACCGGGCGGGACTCGACGTCCCTGTCTCGACCCGCCCTCTGGCCGCCGTCCTGGCGGCCAGTCCTGGATGCGCGCCTGCGTTCTCGCCAGGTTTCCTTGATGCGCCCAACCCCCATGCGGTGAGTCCGTTATTCGTCAGTGGCTTTTCAGAGGCTGAAAATTATAAAAAAAGTTATATCCTTTATATTTCAGCCCGTATCAGCTCAGTTAGTGAATCAACCGAATCAGGTTTTCGTTTAAACCACCGATAATGCGATTGCCGCTGGCAAATAAAACAAAAGACAACACCGATGATTTGCTTAAGTGAACGGCATCAGGCACACATGCCCACCTTTGGCGGGTATGTATGAGACGGATAACAAACCTGTTTTAACGATTCTGCCGGGTCACGGAACCCAGAAACGGCGGCGAGAGAGTATCGCCGCCGCTGAGAAAATAATTATGCCGGACGCACGCCCAGGGTGTGGCAAATCGCGTAACTCATTTCCGCACGGTTTAGCGTGTAGAAGTGGAAATCCTTGACGCCTTCGCGGCTTAAAATTTTCACCATATCCATGGCGATGTTGGCTCCCACCAGTTGGCGAGTTTCGGCGTCATTATCCAGGCCTTCGAACATTTTCGCCATCCACGCCGGAATACGGACATTGGTCATATCGGCAAACTTTTTCGCCTGTTTAAAGTTCGAAACGGGCAGAATACCCGGAATAATCTCTACGTCGATGCCGGCGGAGACACAACGGTCGCGAAAACGCAGGTAGCTTTCCACGTCAAAGAAGAACTGGGTAATCGCGCGATTCGCCCCCGCATCCACTTTATGCTTCAGATTCAACAGATCTGCCTGCGCGCTTTTAGCTTCCGGATGCACTTCCGGGTAAGCGGCGACGGAGATATCAAAGTCCCCCACCTCTTTCAACAGCGTGACCAGGTCGACCGCGTACATATCCGGCTTGCCGCTGCCCGGCGGCAGGTCGCCGCGCAGCGCAACAATATGGCGAATCCCGCTGTCCCAGTAATCCTGGGCGATGGTACGCAGCTCATCACGACTGGCGTCAATGCAGGTCAGATGCGGCGCCGCTTCCAGGCCAGTACGCTCCTTTATCCCTTTAATAATGCTATGGGTACGATCGCGTTCACCGGAGTTAGCCCCATAGGTGACGGAGACAAATTTCGGCTTCAGGCTGCTCAGGCGATCGATGGATTTCCATAGTGTTTGCTCCATTTCACTGGTGCGCGGCGGAAAGAATTCAAAGGAGACATTAATCTGCCCCTGCACTTCCGCCAGGCTCTGATTCAGGGCTTCCCGCTGATTGGCGTGAAAAAAGCTCATACCTTACCTCATCAATCGCATTTTTGTTTGTCGTATCGCGAACTTCTATACGTTTAGACGTCCAGATGTAAAAATGACGGAAAAGTATGCAGGCGTCAATAGAAAAATCAGCGTAAAGAGTGAGGAATATTCAGACAAGATGAAATTGATTCATGTCACGTCCACTAACCCCATGATTTTTCAAATACTGCTATCAACTCATCAGACAAACGATTGTTGCCAGGCAATGTCACAACACCCAGGCCAGGCGGAAGCTGCTGGCTGGCATCGTCCAGATGGCGAAACACTACCCATTCAAGCTGAATGGCCGAAAATGATGCGAGTAATGCTGCGATTAACGGCTTGTGATACGGCAATGAGAGCATCTCGCCGCAGGGTTAAATGTCGGGCTGACGCGAGAAGAAATGACGGAAGTTATTATGCAGATGGCGGTGTACGCCGGATTCCCGGCGGCTCTGAATGGCCTGTTTGCCGCCAAAGAAGTTTTTGCCGCACATTAATCTGAAAAGATCCGCTATGTCAGGTTAATGGGACGTTCTGCTGAGAACCCAGGCGCCCATCCTCTGGCCGCCAGGACGGCGGATGGGCGCGACAGCATAAAATGGCCTGCGCTTACACGAACCTTTTACGCGATCTTACAGCAATTGCGCCAGTCGATTAATATCGGACTGAATCGCGCCGGCGGTGACGTCGCGACCGGCACCCGGCCCGCGGATCACCAGCGGGTTATCACGATACCAGCGGCTGTCGATAGCAAAAACGTTATCGCACGGCAGCAGCGACGCCAGAGGATGATCTTCGCGCACCGCTTCTACGCCCACGCGCGCTTTACCATTGGCGTCAAAACGCGCCACGTAGCGCAACACCAGACCCATTTCACGCGCCGCTTCCAGGCGCTGCAGCATCTGGTCATTCAGCTCTTCGCCATTCTCGAAGAAATGATCGACAGACCCCTCTTCGCAGTGAACTGGCACCAGCGATTCGACGCGTACCTGATCCGGTTCGATGTCATAGCCCGCTTCACGCGCCAGAATCACCAGCTTACGCATGACATCTTTCCCGGAAAGATCGACCCGCGGGTCCGGCTCAGTCAACCCCTGCTGCCAGGCCTGATCGACAAGGTCAATAAACGGCACCGTACCGTCAAACTGCAAAAATAACCACGAGAGCGTGCCGGAGAAAATGCCGCTCAGCGCCAGAATGGTATCGCCGCTATCAATCAAATCGCGCACCGTGTGGTTTATCGGCAAACCGGCCCCCACGGTGGCGTTATACAGCCAGTGACGGCCCGTTTTCTCAAACGCATCGCGGATTTGACGATACTTACTGCTGCTACTGGCGCCCGCCAGCTTATTTGCGCTGATAACATGGAAACCATGACTGGCGAAATCGAGGTACTGATCGGCCAGTTGTTCGCTGGCTGTCACGTCCAGCACCACCAAATCATCGTACGGATGCGCGCGCATCCACAGGAACAACGACTCTTCATCCTGTTCCACGGCTTCATCATTAAAGAAAGCCAGCGCGCGGCTGGCATCAAGACCGGCATAATTGAGCAAGCTACGGCGGCTATCCACTACCCCGGCAAGGATAAATTCAAAACCCGTGCGCGCGGAAAGCGTGGTCTGCTCGCGGGCAAACAGTTCCAGCCAGCGGGAACCAATATTCCCTTTGCCAAACAGCACCAGACCAATACGCTTTTCCGCGCGGAACAGCGACTGATGCAGGCCCTGAATCAAGCTCTCGGTTGGCCCGGCGCGCAGCACCGCCACCAGACTGATCCCCTCTTCTGATTGCCAGGTAAACTCCACCGGCTGCCCTTTCAGTTGCTGCCAGAAGCGGTGACAGTGCAGCGGATTACGGGTCACCCCCGCGCCGACCATCGCCACCAGCGCCAGATTTTGACGCAGGCGCAGCTCGCCCGGCAGGCCAGCCTCATCCAGGAGTTTCAGCGCGCTGTCAGCAACTTCGGCGGTATAGCAAAACTGCAGCAGCTTACGATCGGCATGAACGCCTACGGCCAGCGGACGCAGCTGAGCGCGTTTTAAAATCGCATCCAGCTCTTTATATGTCAGTTTGAAATCCTGACCCGCCGGCACCTGGAACTCAATCAGGCAGACGTCATCATGGCTGGTGACAATACGCGCCCCGGTGCCGGAAGCCAGCACGCGTTCGATACGCGTCGACCCCTGATCCGGGGTGTAGCTACAGCGTAATTGTAAATCGATATCGCTGCCGGATACCGGCTGTAACGTACGGGCATGCAGCACCGGTGCCGCCAGACGAGCCAGCTCGCTGGCTTCATCAAGACGCAGCAGCGGCAGCAGACAGGCATCTTTCACCTTACGCGGGTCCGCACTGTAGACCCCGGCCACGTCGCTCCAGATAGTAACGCGAGACACCCCGGCCAGGGCGCCAATTTGCGTGGCGGAGTAGTCGGAACCGTTACGCCCCAGCAGCACGGTTTCCCCGGCGTTGTTGCGCGAAATAAAGCCCGTCACCACCAGGCGTTTATTCGGATGCTGTGCCATCTGTTGTTGCAAAAGTGGATAAGACAACCCCTCATCCACTTGCGGCTGCGCGGAGCGCTCGGCGCGTAAGAAGCTACGCGCATCCAGCCAGGCGGCGTCCATACCCAGATGATTCAGCACCGCCGCCATCAGGCGAGCTGACCAGACTTCACCGTGACCGACCACCTCGGCGTAGACTGCATCCGTAACACCGCCATCAAGCAGAGCGGCCAGCCGTTCAAGATCCTGAATGAACATCGCGATCAGCGTATCCGCAGCCTCCGCTGACAATAATCCACATATCAGATCCATCTGATAACGACGAAGCGATTGTTGCACCTGATGCGCAGAGAGGCGATCCGTCTGGCTGAGCTTCAGCCAACTGATCAACTGGTTGGTGGTACTGCCTGCTGCAGAGACGACCATCATATCGCCCGCCTGCGAATACTCCGTCATGATCCCCGCGACGCGCAGGTAACATTTCGCATCAGCTAAACTACTCCCACCAAATTTGTGCAGTTGACGACCCTTCGCCCCTGCCTGCGCAATCACACTCATGTTTATTCCTCGTTTGCTGCCCGGAAGCCATTTTCCAGATCGGCAATTAAATCTTCACCATCTTCAATACCGGTTGAAATACGTAACAGCGTTTCTGAGATCCCCGCTGCCGCACGCGCTTCAGGCGACATGCCCGCGTGAGTCATTGTCGCCGCATGGGAAATCAGGCTTTCTACGCCTCCCAGTGATTCCGCCAGCGTGAACAGGGATAGTCCACTCAGGAAACGACGCAGCGTCTGCTCATCGCCATCCAGTTCGAAACTTAACATTGCGCCAAAACCTTTTTGCTGACGCGCCGCAATCTCATGTCCCTGGTTTTCCGGCAGCGACGGATGGTACAGTTTTTTTACTAGCGGTTGCGATTTCAGATAGTCGACAATCGCCAGCGCATTACGTTGCGCCGCCTCCATACGCGGAGAGAGCGTACGTAAACCACGCAGCAGCAGGTAGCTATCAAATGCGCCGCCGGTAACGCCGATATTATTCGCCCACCATGCCAGTTCGGTGACAGTGGCCGGATCTTTGGCGATCACCACTCCGGCCACCACATCAGAGTGGCCGTTCAAATATTTGGTGCATGAATGCAACACCAGATCGGCGCCCAGCGCCAGCGGATTCTGCAATGCCGGGCTCAGGAAAGTGTTATCCACGACGCTCACCGCGCCAGCCTCACGCGCCAGCCCGCAGATTTTCGCAATATCCACCACCCTCAGCAATGGATTACTTGGACTTTCCACCAGCACCAGCTTCGGTTTTTCCGCCAGCGCGGCGCTCAGCGCCTGTTCGTCATTCTGATCGACAAACCGCACGCGATAGCTGCCGCGTTTTGCCAGGCTATCAAACAGGCGATAGCTGCCGCCGTAGCAGTCATGCGGCGCCACCAGCAGATCGCCCGGTTTCAGGAAAACGGTGGTAACCAGCAGAATCGCCGACATACCGGTATTGGTCAGAACCGCTCCTGCGCCGCCCTCCAGCTCTGCCAGCGCACGCTGAACCACATCACGGGTTGGGTTACCGCGGCGAGAATAGTCGTGAGCGCGAGGTTCGTTAAATCCGGTGAAGTTATAGGTGCTGGAGAGGTGAATCGGCGGGACAACGCAACCGTACTGCTCGTCGTCATTTAAACCGCTACGCACTGCGATGGTGGCCTGTTTACGCGTCATGTTGGGGAGTTCCTGAGCTGAATCGGTGAAAAGTCAGGTTCCAGAGTAAACATTGTCACAATGGACGTCAATACATCTGGACATCTAAACTTCTTTGCGTATAGATTGAGCAAACGAGAAATAGCCGTTAAAATTATATGCATTAGCGCACATCCATGGCGGCTTGTTTGGTGTCAGACGCGCCCCTCTACGGTAAACTACGCGCAAGTATGGCCTGAATTTGCATTTCTGGCCCTTAACTAAATAAACAGAGGATTAAGGTAACTCATGGCTGAATGGAGCGGCGAATATATCAGCCCATACGCTGAGCACGGTAAGAAGAGTGAGCAAGTAAAAAAAATTACGGTTTCCATTCCTCTGAAGGTGTTAAAAATCCTCACCGATGAACGCACGCGTCGTCAGGTGAACAACCTGCGTCACGCCACCAACAGCGAACTGTTGTGTGAAGCATTCCTGCATGCCTTTACCGGTCAACCGTTACCTAACGATGAAGACCTGCGTAAAGAGCGCAGCGATGAAATCCCGGAAGCGGCGAAACAGATTATGCGTGAGATGGGGATCGACCCGGATACGTGGGAATATTAAGCCAGTAAAAAGGGCAAAAGTGCGCTTCTGCCCTTTTCCTTTCGCGGTATTGCACTGCGAAAAACACAAAAAAGCCGCCCTGAGGCGGCTTCTTCAGCAACTTACTTGCTGGAACCCGGTAAGCTGAAGCGCTTGTTGAAGCGGTCAACACGACCACCGGTCGCAACATCACGCTGCTTGCCAGTGTAGAACGGGTGGCATTTACCGCACACGTCGAGGTTCAGGTCGTGACCTACGGTAGAACGGATTTTCATGACGTTACCGCAAGAGCAGGAAGCAGTAACTTCGTCGTATTTCGGATGAATATCTTTTTTCATGGGAGAACCTCAGTTAAGGCCGCGTCGCTCTTCCAGCCCTAACGCCAGACACCACGCGATGTTAATAATTTCCCGGCGCGATCCCGCTAAGTGAAATCCCCGGGTAATAGATTTTGATGCCGGACAACATGCATCAAAGGCGGCGAATCATACAGAATTTAACCAGCATATGCAAACTGATCCGCGCCCCTTTACCACAATGTGTATACTAACCCGCCAGATTTCAAGTCAGGAAGATTACATGCTCGTCGCTCACGTTGCCCTGCCCGTTCCGCTGCCCCGCACCTTTGACTATGTGCTGCCTGACGGTATGCCGGTCAAAGCAGGCTGCCGCGTGCGCATCCCGTTCGGTAAACAGGAACGGACGGGCATTGTCGTGTCGATCGGCACACACAGTGAATTACCGCTCGACGACCTCAAGCCGGTTGCCGAGGCCCTCGACACCGAACCGGTGTTCTCCTCTTCAGTCTGGCAATTGCTGCTCTGGGCAGCGGACTACTACCACCATCCCATTGGCGATGTGTTATTCCACGCGCTGCCCATTCCGCTCCGCCAGGGGAAACCTGCCAACACGACCCCGCTATGGTACTGGTTTGCCAGCGAACAGGGGCAAGCGGTTGACATAAACAGCCTTAAGCGCTCGCCAAAGCAGCAAAAAGCGCTGGCGGCCCTGCGTCAGGGAAAAATCTGGCGGCATCAGGTTGCCGAGCTGGAATTTAGCGATACCGTTTTACAGGCACTGAGGAGTAAAGGTCTTGCCGAACTGGCCAGCGAAGCGCCGGCCATTACCGACTGGCGGGCAAGCTTTTCGGTGCCCGGCGAGCGCCTGCGCCTCAACACCGAACAAGCGACCGCCGTTGGGGCCATTCACAGCGCCTCAGACAGTTTTTCCGCCTGGCTGCTGGCCGGGATCACCGGCTCCGGGAAAACGGAAGTTTATCTGAGCGTTCTCGAAAACGTACTGGCGCAGGGGCGTCAGGCGCTGGTCATGGTGCCGGAAATCGGCCTGACGCCGCAGACTATCGCCCGGTTCCGCCACCGTTTTAACGCCCCGGTAGAAGTACTGCATTCGGGCCTTAACGACAGCGAGCGCCTCTCCGCATGGCTGAAAGCCAAAAACGGTGAAGCGGCGATTGTGATCGGCACTCGTTCGTCACTGTTTACGCCATTTAAAGATCTCGGAGTGATCGTGATCGACGAAGAGCACGACAGCTCTTATAAACAGCAGGAAGGCTGGCGCTATCACGCACGGGACCTCGCGGTCTGGCGCGCCCATAGCGAGCAAATTCCGATCATTCTCGGCTCGGCGACGCCGGCGCTGGAGACGCTGCATAACGTCCGCCAGGGCAAGTATCGCCAGTTGAAACTGACCAAACGCGCAGGCAATGCGCGCCCGGCTCAACAACATGTTCTGGATTTAAAAGGTCAGCCGTTGCAGGCCGGGCTTTCTCCGGCGCTGATCGGTCGCATGCGTCAGCATCTACAGGCCGATAACCAGGTGATTTTGTTTTTAAACCGCCGCGGCTTCGCGCCGGCGCTGCTGTGTCACGACTGCGGCTGGATCGCCGAATGCCCGCGCTGCGACAGCTACTATACGTTGCACCAGGCCCAGCAGCATCTGCGCTGCCACCACTGCGACAGCCAGCGCCCGGTTCCGCGCCAGTGCCCTTCCTGCGGTTCGACGCACCTGGTACCGGTCGGCCTGGGCACCGAACAGCTTGAACAGGCGCTGGGCCCGCTGTTTCCTGGTATACCCATTTCGCGTATCGACAGAGACACCACCAGCCGCAAAGGTGCGCTGGAGCAATATCTTGCCGACGTGAATCGCGGCGGCGCGCGTATTCTTATCGGCACCCAAATGCTGGCGAAAGGCCATCACTTCCCGGACGTGACGCTGGTTTCCCTGCTGGATGTTGACGGCGCGCTATTTTCCGCTGATTTCCGTTCAGCGGAGCGCTTCGCCCAGCTCTACACTCAGGTTTCAGGTCGGGCAGGACGTGCCGGTAAACAGGGCGAGGTGATCCTGCAGACTCACCACCCGGAACACCCGTTGCTGCAAACGCTGCTGTATAAAGGCTATGACGCCTTTGCCGGGCAGGCTCTGGCAGAACGACAAAGCATGCAGCTCCCGCCGTGGACCAGCCATGTACTGATTCGCGCGGAAGATCATACCAATCAGCAGGCCCCGCTCTTTTTACAGCAGTTACGCAATCTATTACAGGCCAGCCCGCTGGCCGACAATAAGCTGTGGATACTCGGTCCTGTTCCGGCGCTGGCGCCAAAGCGCGGAGGGCGCTGGCGCTGGCAAATTCTTCTCCAGCACCCGTCGCGCATGCATCTGCAGCATATCGTCAGCGGGACGCTGGCATTGATAAACACGCTACCGGAAGCACGCAAAGTGAAATGGATTGTGGATGTCGATCCTATTGAAAGCTAAGACGTCTATTGCGAGGCGGATCGAAAAATCTAACCTCCATCACGTTTTTGATGAAAATTCTGTAACTCTCTGGATGTACTATCTGTTAAAAATGTGGCTGATGTCAGAACGCCAGGGATGTGTCTGCGCCGGTCAGCGAGGAGAAAACAGGTGAAACCCAAAAAACAGGCTGTTGCCGCCACCATGAAAGACGTCGCCCAGAAGGCAAACGTCTCCACGGCAACCGTATCCCGAGCGTTAATGAACCCCGATAAGGTTTCGCAGAGTACCCGCAATCGGGTAGAGCAGGCCGCACTTGAAGTCGGCTATCTGCCGCAATCGCTCGGACGCAATATGAAACGCAATGAATCGCGCACCATCCTGGTGATTGTGCCCGATATTTGCGATCCCTTTTTCAGCGAGATTATTCGCGGTATTGAAGTCACGGCGGCAAAGCAGGAATATCTGGTCCTCATTGGCGATTGCGCCCACCAGAATCGCCAGGAAAAAACCTTTATCGATCTGATTATCACCAAGCAGATCGACGGGATGCTGCTGCTGGGCTCCCGTTTACCCTTCGATGCTGGCGTGGAAGAGCAGCGCAATCTGCCGCCAATGGTCATGGCTAACGAGTTTGCTCCCGAGCTGGAGCTGCCGACAGTGCATATTGATAACCTCACCGCCGCATTCAATGCCGTTAACTACCTGCGCGAGCTGGGGCACCGCCACATTGCCTGTATCGCCGGGCCGGAAGAGATGCCGCTATGTCATTATCGCCTGCAAGGCTATGTCCAGGCGCTGCGCCGCAGCGGAATAACCGTCGATCCGCACTACATCGCCCGTGGCAATTTTACTTATGAAGCCGGCGCCATGGCGCTGGAGCAACTTCTGGCGCTGCCAGTGCCGCCAACGGCGCTCTTCTGTCATAGCGATATTATGGCGCTGGGCGCGCTATCGCTGGCAAAACGCCGCGGTCTGAAAGTGCCTGAAGATCTCTCTATTGTGGGTTTTGATAACATCTCTTTGTCTGAATTTTGCGATCCGCCATTGACGACAGTTGCGCAACCACGTTTTGATATTGGCCGCGAAGCGATGCTGCTTTTGCTGGATCAGTTGCATGGGCATAACGTCAACAGCGGTTCACGACTACTCGACTGCGAGCTGATTATTCGCGGTAGTACGCGCAATATCCGAACATAACCACAGGCTTTCGGGCCTGCTCTTCTGGTCAAAGGCCCGCCACTTAAGTAACATGTCGGGCTGAAAAACGAATAAGACAGCGAAACGATAGTGGCACAACGAGATTATGTACGCCGCAGCCAACCGGCTTCTTCGCGGCGCAAAAAGAGCAATACCCGAAGCTCAAGGAACAAGCAAAGCGGCATTTCTGCGGTGTCACCCGCTATGGTCGCAATCGCGGCAGCCGTGCTGGTGGCCTTTATCGGTGGACTGTACTTCATTACGCACCATAAGAAAGAAGAAACCGCGGTATTGCAAAATCGCCAGGCGACAGGCAACGGTTTACCGCCAAAGCCGGAAGAGCGCTGGCGCTATATTAAAGAGCTGGAGAGCCGCCAGCCTGGCGTACGTGCGCCAACGGAACCGACAGCCGGCGGCGAAGTCATGAAGCCGGAGCAACTGACGGACGAGCAGCGTCAGCTACTGGCGCAAATGCAGGCCGATATGCGTCAACAGCCCACGCAGTTGACCGAAGTGCCGTGGAACGAACAAACACCGGCACAGCGCCAGCAAACGCTGCAGCGTCAGCGTCTGGCTCAGCAACAGTTAGCGCAGTCCCGGCAGCAGGCACCGATCCAGCAGCCGCGCACCCAGCCGCGGGTTGTGGAGCAGCCCAAACCGGTACAGCAGCCGAAACAAACTGCATCAAATCAGCAGCCGTATCAGGATCTGCTGCAAACGCCTGCGCATACCAATACGACGCAACCTAAAACTCAGGCCGCCGCTCCGGTGACCCGCGTTGAGGACGCGCCAAAAGCCGCGGCGACGGAGAAAAAAGACGATCGTAGCTGGATGATTCAGTGTGGGTCTTTCAAAGGCGCCGAGCAGGCGGAGACCGTTCGTGCTCAACTGGCATTTGAAGGCTTCTCCTCGCACATCACCACCAATAACGGCTGGAACCGGGTAGTGATTGGGCCGCTGAAGGGCAAAGAAAACGCCAGCAATATGATTGAACGGCTGAAAATGGCCGGACACGCAAACTGCATTCGTCTCGCCGTCAGGGGTTGAAACCCGCAAAATCCCCCCCATCTATAATTGCATTCTGCCCCGCATCACTGCGGGGCCTCTATTTCGCTTTTGTAACCAAGGGGTCTGCTCGTGACTACAATTGTAAGTGTTCGCCGTAACGGTCATGTCGTGATTGCTGGTGATGGCCAGGCCACACTGGGCAACACCGTAATGAAAGGCAACGTGAAAAAAGTGCGCCGTCTGTATAACGACAAAGTGATCGCAGGCTTCGCTGGCGGCACCGCTGACGCTTTCACGCTGTTCGAACTGTTTGAACGTAAGCTGGAAATGCATCAGGGACATCTGGTCAAAGCCGCCGTTGAACTGGCGAAAGACTGGCGAACCGATCGCATGCTGCGCAAGCTGGAAGCCCTGCTGGCCGTAGCTGACGAAAACGCATCACTTATCATCACCGGTAACGGTGACGTGGTGCAGCCAGAAAACGATTTGATTGCCATCGGTTCCGGCGGTCCTTACGCCCAGGCTGCGGCGCGTGCTTTACTGGAAAATACCGATATGAGCGCACGCGATATCGCAGAGAAAGCGTTGAATATTGCAGGTGATATCTGCATTTATACCAACCACTTCCATACCATCGAAGAATTACCGTCTAAAGCGTAAGGATCTCCCATGTCTGAAATGACCCCACGCGAAATTGTCAGCGAACTGGACAAACATATTATCGGCCAGGATGCCGCCAAGCGTTCCGTCGCCATCGCGCTGCGCAACCGCTGGCGTCGTATGCAGCTTAACGAAGAGCTGCGTCACGAAGTCACACCGAAAAATATCCTGATGATCGGCCCTACCGGCGTCGGTAAAACCGAAATCGCACGCCGTCTGGCAAAGCTCGCCAACGCGCCGTTCATCAAAGTCGAAGCGACGAAATTCACTGAAGTGGGCTATGTTGGTAAGGAAGTGGATTCAATTATCCGCGATCTGACCGATGCGGCGATCAAAATGGTTCGCATGCAGTCCATCGATAAAAACCGCTATCGCGCAGAAGAACTGGCGGAAGAACGCATCCTCGACGTACTGATCCCCCCGCCAAAAAACAACTGGGGTCAGGCCGAACAGCCTCAGGAGCCTTCCGCGGCGCGCCAGTCTTTCCGCAAAAAACTGCGTGAAGGGCAGCTTGACGATAAAGAGATTGAGATCGAGCTCGCCGCTGCGCCGATGGGCGTTGAAATCATGTCCCCTCCGGGCATGGAAGAGATGACCAGCCAGTTGCAGTCTATGTTCCAGAACCTCGGCGGTCAGAAGCAAAAACCGCGTAAGCTGAAAATCAAAGACGCGATGAAGCTGCTGGTTGAAGAAGAAGCGGCGAAACTGGTAAACCCGGAAGAGCTGAAGCAGGATGCCATTGAGGCCGTTGAACAGCACGGTATCGTGTTTATCGACGAAATCGACAAAATCTGTAAGCGTGGCGGCAACACTTCTGGCCCCGATGTTTCACGCGAAGGCGTGCAGCGCGACCTGCTGCCGCTGGTTGAAGGCTGCACGGTCTCCACCAAACACGGAATGGTCAAAACCGATCACATCCTGTTTATCGCCTCCGGGGCGTTCCAGGTGGCCAGTCCATCGGACCTGATCCCTGAGCTGCAAGGGCGTCTGCCGATTCGTGTTGAACTGAAAGCGCTAACCACACACGATTTTGAGCGCATCCTGACCGAGCCAAACGCCTCCATCACTGTGCAGTATAAAGCGCTGATGGCAACCGAAGGCGTCAATATCGAGTTCACGGAAGATGGCATCAAGCGCATCGCTCAGGCCGCATGGCAGGTTAACGAAACCACCGAGAACATCGGGGCCCGTCGTCTGCATACCGTGTTGGAGCGTCTGATCGAAGACATCTCCTACGACGCCAGTGAAATGAATGGGCAAACCGTGACCATTGATGCGGAATATGTCGGTACGCATCTGGATGTACTGGTGGCAGATGAAGATCTGAGTCGTTTTATCTTATAATCCGGTTCAATATAATTTCATCACTATAGATGGGGCTATAAATACCCTGATAATTCAAGTTGCATGACAAAACGGTTGACCGTTTTGAACAACGCTGGTGCCCGCCCGCCGGGGCGAAGCCCATGGATGGGCCGGGTAATCCGTAGCCAACGCACCCGCAGCTTGAAGTATGATGGGTAGAGCCCCATTTTTTATTGGCCGGGACATATGACTGAACACGCTATCACTCGCACCCAGGCCTGGCTGGAAAGCCTGCGCCCGAAAACATTACCTCTGGCCTTCGCCGCTATCATTGTCGGCTCCGCTCTTGCCTGGCATCAGGGGCGTTTCGATCCCTGGATCGCCCTACTGGCCATTATTACCGCGGGTTTACTGCAAATACTCTCCAATCTGGCCAACGATTATGGCGACGCGGTAAAAGGCAGCGACAAACCCGATCGCATTGGCCCCCTGCGCGGCATGCAAAAAGGGGCTATCACCCAGGCGCAGATGAAACGCGCGTTAATGCTGACCGTGGTGCTGATTTGTCTCTCCGGTCTGGCGCTGCTGTTTTTTGCCTGGCAAACTATGGCCGACTTTATTGGTTTTATGGTGCTTGGCGGGCTGGCCATCATCGCGGCCATTACTTACACCGTCGGCACGCGTCCTTACGGATATATCGGTCTCGGCGATATTTCGGTGCTGGTATTTTTCGGCTGGCTCAGCGTCGTCGGAAGCTGGTACCTCCAGGTACACAGCGTTGAAGCGGTCATTTTTTTACCGGCAACCGCCTGCGGCCTGCTGGCAACGGCGGTACTGAATATTAACAACCTGCGTGATATCGATAGTGACCGCGACAACGGTAAGAACACCCTTGCGGTACGTCTGGGGCCCGTTAACGCCCGCTGTTATCATGCCTGTCTGTTGATTGGCTCGCTGCTGTGCCTGGCGCTGTTTAATCTCATGTCCCTTCATAGCCTCTGGGGCTGGTTGTTCCTGTTGGCTACGCCTCTGCTGGTCAAGCAGGCGCGTTTTGTGATGCGCGAGCGCGATCCGATAGCGATGCGTCCGATGCTGGAAAGAACCGTAAAAGGCGCTTTACTGACCAACCTGTTGTTTGTTATCGGAATTATTTGCAATAAGCTTGTCGGTTAACTGACAAATATCAATTAACAATTGATGATTTTGCCAACAACACGATTCACGCGATATACTGGAAATTCTCGCAGCAACTGAACGTTAAGCCTATGAAATACGATACTTCCGAGCTTTGTGACATCTACCAGGAGGATGTCAACGTCGTGGAACCTCTGTTCTCCAATTTTGGGGGGCGGTCGTCGTTTGGGGGACAAATCATCACGGTGAAATGTTTCGAGGATAACGGGTTGCTCTACGATCTGCTCGAACAGAACGGCCGAGGTCATGTCCTGTTGGTTGATGGCGGTGGTTCCGTTCGGCGTGCGTTAATTGACGCAGACCTGGCGCGCCTGGCCGTGCAAAACGAGTGGGAAGGGTTAGTCATCTATGGCGCGGTGCGCCAGGTTGACGATCTGGAAGACCTGGATATTGGCATCCAGGCACTGGCTGCTATTCCTGTGGGCGCAGCGGGCGAAGGTATTGGCGAAAGCGACATTCGCGTCAACTTCGGCGGCGTCACCTTCTTTTCCGGCGATCATCTGTACGCCGATAATACCGGGATCATCCTCTCCGAAGATCCCCTGGATATTGAGTAACATCCACTCGTAAAAAAGGCCTTCTCAGAGAGAAGGCCTTGTTGTTACCGCCAGAACCTTTAGTACAGCTTCTTCGCGCACTCCAGCCAGTCGCTTTTGAACGGACGCTTCATGTTTTCGATGGCGTCGATAATGTCGTGGTGCACCAGTTTCTCGTTCTGAATACCGACGCAGCGGCCACCGAAGCCCTGCAACAGCAGTTCAATCGCATACGCCCCCATACGGGATGCCAGAATACGGTCATAAGGAACCGGAGAACCGCCGCGCTGAATGTGGCCCAGAACGGTCGCGCGCGTTTCACGGCCTGTCTCTTTCTCAATAAACTGAGCCAGTTCATCGATGTCGCACATATGCTCAGTGATGGCCACGATAGCGTGCTTTTTGCCTTTGGCGATACCGGCCTTAATTTCAGCCACCAGGTCTTCACGCGTGTATTCAACCTCAGGAACCATGATGAATTCACAGCCACCGGAGATTGCCGCCGCCAGCGTCAGGTCGCCGCAGTAACGCCCCATGACCTCAACGACAGAAATGCGCTGGTGAGAGGAGGAGGTGTCGCGCAGGCGGTCAATCGCCTCAACAACCGTGCTCAGCGCGGTAAAGAAACCAATGGTGTAGTCAGTGCCTTTAATATCGTTGTCGATCGTGCCTGGCAGGCCGATGCAGGGGAAGCCCATCTCGGTCAGACGCATGGCGCCCATATAGGAACCATCACCGCCGATAACCACTAACGCATCCAGACCGCGTTTTCTCATGTGTTCGATAGCGACGGCGCGCACCTTTTCTTCACGGAATTCCGGAAAGCGCGCTGACCCCAGGAAAGTGCCGCCGCGGTTGATCATATCGGAGACGCTGTAGCGGTCGAGCTGAACCATACGATCTTCATACAAGCCGAGGTAACCGTCATAGATTCCAAAAACTTCCAGACCTTCCGTTAATGCTGCGCGCACAACGCCACGAATTGCTGCGTTCATGCCCGGAGCATCACCGCCACTTGTCAACACACCGATTTTCTTAATCATGACTACCTCTGAACTTAGGAAGCAAAAAATAATCCTGTTGCCTGAAGCGCCCTCTCACCAGGAGTGCACATCAATAATTGCAATAGTATATCAAACGCTTCTGGCTGAATTGATTCAGGTCAGACCAAATGGCGGTAATTTATACAAAAAATGCCGATCCGCCCCACACTTTTACATCAAGTTTACAGACTATAACCTAAAGCTCATAAAACACCCTGCTGCGCCAGCGGCACCACAGAGTTGGGGTCCTGATGGATAATGACATCAGAATCCGGAAAACGGCGCAGAATCGCCTGTTCCACCTGGTCGGCAATCTTATGCGCCTGAACCAGTGGGAGGCTATCTTCCATTTCCAAATGAATCTGAATAAAGCGAGTCGGCCCTGACTGCCGCGTTCGTAGATCGTGCGTCCCGCTAACCCCAGGCCAGCCGGTCACGATATTGATAATTTCCTGGCGTTCCTCATCAGGAAGAGCGCGGTCTAACAATGACTGAACAGCGTCATAAGCCATCCGCAGCGCACTATATAGAATATAGGCACCGATGCCTAATGCAAACAGCGCATCGGCACGATGCCAGCCGTACCAGGAGAGAGCGAGCGCCACCAGAATTGCACCGTTCATCATAACATCGGACTGATAGTGCAGCATATCCGCGCGCACCGCCTGACTTTGCGTTTTTCTCACCACCCAGCGCTGGAACGTCACCAGCGCCAGCGTGCTTAACAACGCAACCAGCGTTACCACCATCCCAACGCCGGCAGCCTTCATCGGCTCAGGACGCACAATGTGCTGAATGCCGGTCAAAAAAAGAAATAACGCCGATCCGGAAATAAACATGCTTTGCGCCAGCGCCGCCAGTGACTCCGCCTTGCCGTGGCCAAAGGTATGTTCTTCATCAGCCGGTTGCAGCGAATAACGCACCACCAGCAGGTTAGTCAGCGAGGCGGCGATATCCACCAGCGAATCCACCAGCGCCGCCAGAATACTCACGGAGCCGGTATACCACCACGCAAAAATTTTGATCAAAAGTAACGCAGAGGCCATCACCGTCGCCGCAATAGCTGCGCGGTTCACCAACTGCCCATAGGATTGATTCATAAACGCTCCTTGCTTCGCAATGCGCTTAGTATAACCCGATCTTTTACCGGGACAGGGAACAAGGAAAACGCCGAATTACAGATAAAAAAAAACCCCCACATCATGTGGGGGAAGACAGGGATGGTGTCTATGGCAAGGAAAACAGGGTTTGTTACTGGGGTTGCAGGGTACTGCTATTACTCGAAAACGTTATTGCTGAGCCTTGTTGCATCCTTGAAACTTCACGCAACTGATCCATTCGTTGCTGGTACTTAGTATTTAAAATCGCTTGCTGCTCTGGCGTTAGCAGGTGATACATTTGATTGCGCACTTTTGCCATTTCAACCTGGCGGGCAACCTGCTCCTGCGCCATCTTTTCTGCCTGAGCGCGCACAGCGTTTTCATCAAATTTTTCTGCGGTGACAAGACGATGCATTGTCTCCATTTCACTAACATTAACAGGTGGCCTGTCGTGGCGTGCCTGCTGCATAAGATCACGTAACTGTTGCCGTTGCTGTTCGGTTAAACTTATGCCGTCAAACATATGGCCCTGACTGTTGCGCTGGCTGTCGTCATCACCGGGGAGCCAGTTAACGCTGGCTGCGATTTCAGCGGCCATGCTGGATACACTTAGCATCAACGTTGAGGCCATGACGGCAGCGAGAACATTGCGCATCACATACTCCCAAAACGTTTGTGTCGCGATTCAACGAGAGAGAGTCTACGATGCAGGCTGCAAACATGCGTCAGGGGGTGTAAAACAACGTAAAGTCATGGATTAGCGAGCCTTGATGACGTAATTTCTGCCTCGGAGGTATTTAAACAATGAATAAAATCCTGTTAGTAGATGATGACCGGGAGCTCACCTCCCTGTTAAAAGAGCTGCTCGATATGGAAGGTTTTAATGTGCTCGTGGCCCATGACGGGGAACAGGCGCTGACTCTTCTGGACGACAGCATTGATTTACTTTTGCTTGATGTGATGATGCCGAAGAAAAACGGTATCGATACGCTTAAAGAGTTGCGTCAGACACACCAGACCCCGGTCATCATGCTAACGGCCCGCGGCAGCGAACTGGATCGCGTTCTCGGCCTTGAGCTGGGCGCGGACGACTATTTGCCCAAGCCGTTTAACGATCGTGAGCTGGTGGCGCGTATACGCGCTATTCTGCGCCGTTCGCACTGGAGCGAGCAGCAGCAAACGACCGAGGCCGGCTCGCCTACGCTGGAAGTGGACGCGCTAAGCCTTAACCCTGGTCGCCAGGAAGCCAGTTTCGATGGTCAGACGCTGGAGCTCACCGGTACTGAATTCACCCTGCTCTATCTGCTGGCGCAGCATCTTGGCCAGGTGGTATCGCGTGAACATCTGAGCCAGGAGGTATTAGGTAAACGCCTGACGCCGTTCGATCGTGCGATCGACATGCATATCTCCAACCTGCGACGTAAGTTGCCGGAACGCAAAGATGGCCATCCCTGGTTTAAAACCCTGCGTGGACGCGGTTATCTGATGGTATCGGCTTCATGATCGGTAGTTTGACCGCACGCATCTTCGCTATTTTCTGGCTGACGCTGGCACTGGTGTTGATGCTGGTTTTGATGCTGCCCAAGCTGGATTCGCGCCAGATGACGGAGCTGCTGGAGAGTGAGCAACGTCAGGGCATCATGATCGAACAACACGTTGAGGCCGAGCTGGCGAACGATCCGCCGAACGACCTGATGTGGTGGCGTCGTCTGTTTCGCGCCATTGATAAGTGGGCGCCGCCGGGCCAGCGTTTACTGCTGGTTACCAGTGAAGGCCGCGTTATCGGTGCCGAACGCAACGAAATGCAGATCATCCGCAATTTTATCGGCCAGGCGGATAACGCCGCTCACCCGCAGAAAAAGCGCTATGGCCGCCTGGAAATGGTCGGGCCTTTTTCCGTCAAAGATGGGGAAGATAATTACCAGCTCTATCTGCTTCGGCCTGCCAACACCTCGCAATCAGACTTTATCAATCTGCTTTTCGATCGACCGTTACTGCTGCTGATCGTTACCATGTTAGTTAGCGCTCCGCTGCTATTATGGCTGGCGTGGAGTCTGGCAAAACCGGCACGTAAGCTAAAAAATGCCGCCGATGAGGTCGCCCAGGGCAACCTGCGACAACACCCGGAGCTGGAATCCGGCCCGCAGGAGTTTTTAGCCGCCGGAACCAGCTTTAACCAGATGGTGACGGCCCTGGAGCGCATGATGTCCAGCCAGCATCGTCTGCTATCCGATATCTCCCACGAGCTGCGCACGCCGCTCACACGTTTGCAGTTAGGTACGGCGCTACTGCGCCGCCGCAGCGGCGAGAGTAAAGAGCTGGAACGTATTGAGATGGAGGCCCAACGGCTGGATAGCATGATCAACGACCTGCTGGTAATGTCGCGCAATCAAGCGAAAACCGCGCTGGTCAGCGAGACGGTAAAAGCCAACCAGCTTTGGGGCGAAGTGCTGGATAACGCCACATTTGAAGCCGAACAGGTGGGGAAATCGTTCACCGTGGAGTATCCGCCAGGGCCCTGGCCGCTGTACGGTAATCCCAATGCGCTGGAAAGCGCGCTGGAGAACATCGTGCGTAACGCGCTGCGCTACTCGCATACTAAAATTTCCGTCAGCTTCTCGGTAGACAAAGACGGGATTACGATTAACGTTGATGACGATGGCCCAGGCGTGAGCCCGGAGGATCGCGAGCAAATTTTCCGCCCGTTCTACCGCACCGATGAAGCGCGCGATCGCGAATCTGGCGGCACGGGCCTGGGACTGGCGATTGTCGAAACCGCGATTCAACAGCATCGCGGTTGGGTAAAAGCCGATGACAGCCCGCTGGGCGGTTTACGCTTAACTATCTGGCTGCCGCTGTATAAGCGAACCTGATGCCATCACTCCCGGCTGAGGCTGCCCCAGCCGGGAACATTATTTCCCCCACAACCGCCGCGAATTGTCTTCAATCTGTCCGCTTAAGCGCCGTCTTTGCAAGGTCCGGCTCCAGCTTACCGACAACCCGGCGGCCGCCAGCAGGCGATGATACTGCTCATCATCAAACGGCATTTGCCAGGCAATCACGCCCGCCTCATGGACGCTGATATCGCTTAGCCGGGAAACCCGCTCCAGCGGCGAATCGCTGAACACCTGCCCGCCCGCCAGCACCCGATACAGCCAGCCGGTTTTGCCGCTGTTTTGCACCAATTGCGCCATGTCGCTGACGGCAAAATGATAGTTAAGTTTAAAGCAAGGGGAACGCGGCTGCGTCACCTGAATCAGCGCCGCTCCCCAACGGAAAATATCGCCGATAAAGACGTTTTTTTCCGTCAGCCCTTCCGTCGAAAGATTCTCGCCAAATGCCGGAGCACAGAAAAGATCCGCCTGCTGTGGCAGGTCACGGGCCCAGTGACGGTAATGTTCACGGGGATAGTGACACAACGCACGATCCGGCCCACCGTGAATTTTCTTCTCCGCCTGCTCATCGCCCTCCAGCCCCAAATCGCCGAGAGTCAGTTCGCCATCAACCTGAATTTTACCGATGGCGCTGGGACGGCTGCCGTCATAATCCCTTACCTTGCCGACAAAGACATTCACCGGATAGTGCATCGCTGCTCCTTGTGCTGCAAATATAAAAAAAGCGAGCCATCAGACTCGCTTCTCGTTCAGCACAATGCAACCTTATTTTTTGGCGGCAAAACGCGCTGCAGCTTCGTCCCAGTTCACCACGTCCCAGAACGCTTTAATGTAGTCCGGGCGACGGTTCTGGAATTTCAGGTAGTAAGCGTGTTCCCATACGTCCAGGCCCAGAATCGGGAAGCCGGAAACGCCGGAGATAGCTTCACCCATCAGCGGGGAATCCTGGTTAGCGGTAGAAACCACCGCCAGTTTGTCGCCCTGCAGCACCAGCCACGCCCAGCCGGAGCCGAAACGGGTGGCTGCGGCTTTTTCAAATTCCGCTTTGAAGTTGTCAACGGAACCGAAATCGCGCTCGATAGCTGCTTTCAGGTCGCCCTGCAGCGTGGTACCGGTTTTCAGCCCTTTCCAGAACAGACTGTGGTTAGCGTGACCGCCCGCGTTGTTACGCAGAACGGTTTTTTTGTCTGCTGGCAGCTGATCCAGTTTGGTGATCAGTTCTTCAGCGGACAGGCTGGCGAATTCCGGCAGGCTTTCCAGCGCGGCATTGGCATTATTAACATAGGTCTGGTGGTGTTTAGTGTGATGGATTTCCATCGTCTGCTTGTCGAAGTGCGGTTCCAGGGCATCATAAGCGTACGGCAGGTCTGGCAGTGTATAACTCATAATCATCTCCATTATTGTCGAGCGGCGGGAGTGTTAATGCCGCGTAAGCAGTTGGTTCATTATAGTTAATTAAATGATATTGAAAACGCTTATCAATGCCGTATTTTTAATAAGGTTATAACAGTCCGTTATACAACCGATTTTGTGATGCAGAACAACTAATTAAGTTGATGGTTGCCAGAATGACGTTTCTGGTGGCAACAGCTTAAAGGCGGAAAAAGTGATCGATTTTTACACTCTCCAGTGTCGGAAGAAGATTTATCCGATAAAAAATAGATGAGGATAAAATCAATGGATCACGCGATTACGATGGGTATTTTTTGGCATTTAATAGGCGCGGCCAGCGCGGCCTGTTTTTATGCCCCGTTCAAGAAAGTTAAACACTGGTCCTGGGAAACCATGTGGTCTATTGGCGGAGTCGTCTCCTGGCTGATTCTGCCCTGGGCCATCAGTGCCATGCTATTGCCTGATTTTTGGGCTTATTACAGCTCCTTTAGCGCTTCCACTCTTCTGCCCGTCTTCCTGTTCGGCGCAATGTGGGGGATCGGCAATATCAACTATGGTCTGACCATGCGCTACCTCGGCATGTCGATGGGAATCGGCATCGCCATCGGCATTACGCTGATCGTCGGCACGCTAATGACTCCGATTATCAATGGTCAGTTCGATACCTTAATTAACACCAAAGGCGGCCAGTTGACGCTGCTCGGCGTGCTGGTTGCGGTGATTGGCGTGGGTATCGTCACCCGCGCCGGCCAGCTTAAAGAGCGAAAAATGGGCATCAAAGCAGAGGAGTTCAACCTGAAAAAAGGGCTGATACTGGCGGTGATGTGCGGCATCTTCTCTGCCGGTATGTCATTTGCGATGAATGCCGCCAAACCGATGCATGAAGCCGCCGCCGCGCTCGGCGTTGACCCGCTCTACATTGCGCTGCCAAGCTACGTGGTGATTATGGGCGGTGGCGCGGTGATCAATCTCGGCTTCTGCTTTATCCGCCTGGCAAAAGTAAAAGATCTGTCGATAAAAGCCGACTTCTCACTGGCAAAACCGCTGATCATCAGCAATATTCTGCTTTCCGCGTTGGGCGGCCTGATGTGGTATCTCCAGTTCTTCTTCTATGCCTGGGGCCATGCCCGGATTCCGGCGCAGTATGACTACATGAGCTGGATGCTGCATATGAGCTTCTATGTTCTGTGCGGCGGCCTGGTCGGTCTGGTGCTGAAAGAGTGGAAAAACGCCGGTCGTCGCCCGGTGAGCGTACTGAGCCTCGGCTGCGTGGTGATTATTATTGCCGCCAATATCGTCGGCCTCGGCATGGCGAACTAAGCGGAGTTATGCGGCAGTGCGGCTGCGCTGCCGCCACTGCCCAGGCGTCATGCCAATCTCGCGGTTAAACACCACCGAAAAGTAGTTACTGTCTTCAAACCCGCATTGCATCGCTATTTCGCCAATCAACCGTTCCGTGTGCTGCAGCAGATACTGGGCATGGCAGATGCGTAACTGGCGCAGGTAATGGTTAACGGTCATTCCCGTCTGCTGACGAAACTGCTGGCGTAACGCACGTTCGCTGCACCCTTCCCGCTGGCAAAACCGGTCAAGAAAGAAAGGGCGATTCAGGCTGCCGGCCAGTTCGGTGAGCAGTTTATCGAGTAGCGCTTCACTCTGGGTCGCCGCCAGATTATCGGTGGCGTAGCGATAGCGTTGAAGCATAAGCACCAACTGCGCGAACAGCAGTTCGTCCATATCATCAGCCCGCGCATCGCTGCGGCAGCTCTCATGCTCCAGTTGAGTAATCACCTGCCTGATCTGCGCCATGCCGCTGCTGCCAATCCGCCAGTGCGGGACCCACGGAGTACCGAACAGGCCGGGTATATACGCTGCCCAGTCAAAGTTGAGCCGCAGACGATCCGGGCAATAAATCACGTTTTGCAGGACTAAATCATTAACTGAGGCGTAGGAGTGTTTATCTTCCGCGCGAATATAAAACAGGTCGCCGCGGGTAATACGCCACGGACGATCGTTAAGGACATGCAGACCGTTACCGCGCCACACCAGCACCAGTTCACAAAATTCATGGGTATGTTCGGCGAAGACGTTTTGCGGGTAGCGATCGGCGACCGCCACCGCCTGAGCGGGGGAGGCAAAAAATTCATCTTTGCGAAGAATCAGCTGACCTACCACGGCATCAACTCCAGGGCGAATAACGTTTGATACTCGTCATACTTCAGGTTGTCTGCGCGTTGCCAGCGCAAGCGCTGTACAGAACGTCTGCAACCCGAATTATTCAGGGCATATTATTCGCGTTTATGTCTGCTAAAACGTTGACTGCTCTCGCGTTACTGAAGAATGGCGTCACGCCCCTGGCGAATATCGCGCGGAGACCAGTCAAATTCCCGGCGAAAAAGCGTAGAAAAGTGGTTACTGTCGCCGAACCCGCAGCGATAGGCGATATCCGTCACGCTGTCATCGCTATGCCGCAACAGATGCCGCGCTTTTATCAACCGCACCCGGTTCAAATAGCGCTGCGGCGTCAGACCGGTTTGCTGTTTTAACTGCCGATGCAGCGTGCGCAATGACAGGGAAAACTGCGCAGCCACCTCTTCCCAGCAAACATCTTCAGCGAAATGGTCTTCGAGCCAGGCCATCAGATGATTGAGCCGCGCATCATTGTCTGTCGTCTCTTCCGCCAGGCTGCTTTTACGCAGTAACACCAGCAGTTGCATAAAATAAATTTCACGGCTGGCGATGGAATGCATATCCGCGTCCACGCCCACATTCTCTATCTGGCTCACAATCTGACGAACCTGCTGTAAAACGTTCTGGTTGACCCGCCAGTGCGAGAGATAATTCCCCTCCTGCTCCTTCGGCAACAATTCGTTCAGGCTGGACAAAAAACGAAACGCGTCCGGCGCGCGGTAGAGCACATTGGTCAGACATAAATTGTCCGTGTGCTCATAGAGATGACGATCGTGATCGCGAATAAAGCAAACCGATCCGCCGCTGATGGTATAGGGCTGACCGTTGAAAACATGAATCCCGGTGCCGTGCTCCACGATAACAATTTCATGAAAATCATGGTGATGCTCCGGAAAGGCCGATTGCGGAAGCCGCGGTTCAATGGCGACAGTTGAAGCGCCGGACTTAAAGAAATCCACACAGTGCAACATGGTCATAGCCGCTCCTCGAAATGAGAAATTTTATCAATCAGTGGAGCAAATAGTAATCAAGGGGCGGCAATCCAGCCTTCAATTTTTGACCGCAAAATTCGTAAAACCTGCCGCTTTTTCAAGAAACGACGGGAAAGATCGGGAACTGCGGACAACATCACATCTCCCGACGCATCGTTGACAAAACAAAACTGTGACATCTCTCACGGTCACCTTTGCTTTCTTGCCAGGGGCGAATTTCACCTGTCAGTAACAAGAAGGTGAGCCAGGCGCGACTTTTTTAGACTGCATGCAATGATTTTCACAAGGAACTTCCTATGCGTTTTCGTCATTGTGTCGCCGTTGATTTAGGCGCCTCCAGCGGGCGGGTGATGCTCGCCAGCTATACCTCCGGGCAGCAAACCCTGGCGCTGCGTGAGGTTCACCGATTTGCCAATCATTTACAGAAAGTCAATGGATTCGACTGCTGGGATATCGATAGCCTGGAAGGCGAAATTCGCCTCGGGCTGAACAAGGTATGCGAACAGGGCATCCTGATCGATAGCATCGGTATCGATACCTGGGGCGTGGATTATGTCCTGCTGGATAAACAGGGCCAGCGCGTCGGCCTGCCGGTTTCCTATCGCGATGCGCGTACCCAGGGGCTGATGCGTCATGCCGAAGAGCAATTAGGTCGCGAGGAAATTTATCGCCGCAGCGGTATTCAGTTTCTGCCGTTTAACACTCTTTATCAGCTCCGCGCGCTGGTTGAACAGCAGCCGGAACTGGTCAGCCAGGCCGCGCACGCGCTGCTGATCCCGGACTACTTCAGCTTTCGCCTGACCGGTAACATGAACTGGGAATACACCAACGCCACCACCACGCAACTGGTCAATATCAATAACGATAACTGGGACGAAGAGCTGCTGAACTGGACCGGCGCGCCGCGCGAATGGTTCGGTACGCCGACGCATCCCGGCAACGTTATCGGCCACTGGATCTGCCCGCAGGGCAACCCCATCCCGGTGGTGGCCGTCGCCAGCCACGATACCGCCAGCGCGGTCATCGCTTCGCCGCTGGCCGGTAAAAACGCCGCTTATCTCTCTTCAGGCACCTGGTCGCTGATGGGCTTTGAAAGCAAAATCCCCTGCACCAGCGAGGAGGCGCTGAAGGCAAATATCACCAACGAAGGCGGCGCTGAAGGCCGCTATCGGGTGCTGAAAAATATTATGGGCCTGTGGCTACTGCAACGGGTGCTGAAAGAGCAAAACGTCAGCGATCTGCCGCAACTGATCGCGCGTACCGCCGCGCTTCCGGCCTGCCGCGCCATCATTGACTGTAACGACGATCGCTTTATCAATCCGGCCAATATGAGCGCCGAAATCCAGGTCGCCTGCCGCGAATCCGGGCAGCCGATACCTGATAATGACGCTGAACTGGCGCGCTGCATTTTCGACAGTCTGGCGCTGCTGTACGCCCGGGTACTCAATGAACTGGCAACCCTTCGCGGTCAGCCATTCAGCCAGCTCCATATCGTTGGCGGCGGCTGCCAGAACGAACTACTCAACCAGCTGTGCGCCGACGCCTGCGGTATCACCGTGATCGCCGGCCCTATCGAAGCCTCCACGCTGGGAAATATCGGTATCCAGCTCATGACCCTCGACGAACTGAATAACGTCGATGAATTCCGTCAGGTGGTGCGACAGAACTATGCCCTCACCACGTTTACCCCTAATCCTGAAAATGAAATTGCTCGCTTCGTTGCGCAGTTTCAGCCACAACAGAACAAGGAGCTTTGCGCATGACCACTCAACTTGAACAAGCCTGGGAAATTGCCAAACAGCGTTACGCCAGCATCGGCGTGGATGTCGAGGAGGCCTTGCGCCAGCTGGACCGCCTGCCTGTTTCCATGCACTGCTGGCAGGGCGATGACGTCGTCGGTTTCGAAAACCCGGAAGGGAGTCTCACCGGCGGCATTCAGGCCACCGGTAACTATCCGGGTAAAGCCCGTAACGCAACCGAACTACGCGCTGACCTCGAACAGGCGCTGAGCCTGATCCCAGGGCCAAAACGCCTGAACCTGCACGCGCTCTATCTGGAATCGGATACTCCGGTTCCACGTAATGAAATCAAGCCGGAACACTTTAAAAACTGGGTGGAATGGGCGAAAGCCAACAATCTCGGACTGGATTTTAACCCCTCCTGCTTCTCGCATCCGCTAAGCGCCGATGGTTTTACGCTGTCGCACGCGAACGATGAAATCCGCCAGTTCTGGATCGATCACTGTAAAGCCAGCCGCCGGGTTTCCGCATATTTCGGCGAACAGTTAGGCACCGCGTCGGTCATGAATATCTGGATCCCGGACGGCATGAAAGATATCACCGTTGACCGCTTCGCTCCGCGCCAGCGTCTGCTGAATGCGCTTGATGAAGTCATCAGCGAGAAATTCAACCCGGCTCACCACATTGATGCCGTGGAGAGCAAACTGTTCGGTATCGGCGCGGAAAGCTACACCGTCGGCTCCAATGAGTTCTATATGGGCTACGCCACCAGCCGTCAGACCGCACTGTGCCTGGATGCCGGCCACTTCCACCCGACAGAAGTCATCTCTGACAAAATTTCCGCCGCGATGCTCTATATCCCGCATCTGCTGCTGCACGTCAGCCGCCCGGTACGCTGGGACAGCGACCATGTGGTGCTGCTGGATGATGAAACCCAGGCTATCGCCAGCGAAATCATCCGCCACAACCTGTTCGACCGCGTGCATATCGGCCTCGATTTCTTCGATGCGTCGATTAACCGCATCGCGGCATGGGTTATCGGTACCCGCAATATGAAAAAAGCGCTGCTGCGCGCCCTGCTGGAACCAACCGAACAACTGCGCCAGCTGGAAATCGACGGCGATTACACCGCCCGTCTGGCGCTGCTGGAAGAGCAGAAATCTCTGCCGTGGCAGGCTATCTGGGAGATGTACTGCCAGCGTCACGATACGCCGGCAGGCAGCCAGTGGCTGGATAACGTACGGGCTTACGAAAATGCGGTTCTGAGCCAGCGCGGATAACCATAAGCGGCACATGGCGGGTGATTGACCCGCGCCGAATCAACAGGAAACACTAGACTATGCAGACCATTCTCGACGCCTGGTTCGTCCAGGGCATGATTAAAGCCACTTCCGACGCCTGGCTCAAAGGCTGGGACGAGCGCAACGGCGGCAACCTGACATTGCGTCTCGACGAAGCGGATATCGAACCCTACGCGGCAGATTTCCACGCTAAACCGCGCTATATCGCCCTGAGCCAGCCGATGCCAACGCTGGCCAATCAGCCATTTATTGTCACCGGCTCCGGTAAATTCTTCCGCAACGTCCAGCTCGACCCTGCCGCGAATCTCGGGGTCGTGAAAGTCGACAGTGACGGCGCGGGATACCATATTTTGTGGGGACTGACTCACGATGCGGTGCCCACTTCCGAGCTACCGGCGCACTTCCTGTCGCACAGCGAGCGCATCAAACTGACCAACGGCAAAGACCGCGTGATCATGCACTGCCACGCTACCAACCTGATCGCCCTGACCTACGTGCTGGAAAACAGCAGCGAGCTGTTCACCCGCAAACTGTGGGAAGGCAGCACCGAATGTCTGGTGGTGTTCCCGGACGGCGTCGGCATTCTGCCGTGGATGGTGCCAGGTACTGACGAAATCGGTCAGGCCACCGCCGAGGCAATGCAAAAACACTCGCTGGTGCTGTGGCCGTTCCACGGTGTCTTCGGCAGCGGCCCCAATCTGGACGAAACCTTCGGCCTGATCGATACCGCCGAAAAATCTGCTGAAGTTCTGGTGAAAGTCTATTCAATGGGAGGAATGAAACAAACCATCACTCGCGAAGAGCTGATTGCCCTCGGCAAACGCTTTAATGTTCAACCAATGCAGTCCGCGTTAGACCTTTATCAATAACAACATCGCGCCCCGCTCACTGAGATGGGGCGAACTCTGTCACCTGCAAAATATTCTCTGAGTATTTCGCCATGCAGAAAGTAGGTGTCGCAGTAACTCCTCCGGCGCTTACACGCGTAAGTCACGGAATCAAGCGACAACGCTGCAAAGGCGGAAAACGACGGGAATCTAACTCAATCATGTGGAGTAAAAGCAATGAAAACAAAGACAAGCTTGATCCTCACCGTTGCCGCCCTGGCGTTGTCCGGTTCTGCTTTAGCGGAAGTTAAAATCGCCCTTGTGGCGAAATCACTGGGAAATGGCTTCTTCGAAGCGGCAAACGTTGGTGCCCAGGAGGCGGCCAAAGAGTTAGGCGATGTAAATGTTATCTATACCGGCCCGACCACCACTACCGCCGAAGCGCAGATCGAAGTGCTGAATGGCTTGATCGCTCAAAGAGTCGATGCGATCGCCATTTCCGCTAACGATCCCGACGCCGTGGTGCCGGTGCTGAAAAAAGCAATGCAACGCGGTATTAAAGTGGTTTCATGGGACTCCGGCGTCGCCCCTGCGGGCCGCCAGATCCACCTTAATCCGTCCAATAACGCCTTAATTGGCGAAACCAACGTCAGGCTCGCCGCCGATGCGCTAAAAGCGCTGAACGTTGAAAAAGGCGATGTGGCGATTTTAAGCGCCACCCCGACCTCCACTAACCAGAACATCTGGATTGAGGAGATGAAAAAGGTGCTGCCGAAGTACCCGTCGGTCCATCTGGTGACCGTTGCCTATGGAGATGACCTGTCCGATAAAAGCTACCGCGAAGCGGTAGGGCTGCTGAAGTCATATCCGGATCTGAAAGTGATCGTTTCGCCTTCGTCGGTAGGGATCGTTGCCGCCGCGCAGGCGGTAAAAGACCAGGGCAAAATCGGCAAAGTGTACGTGACCGGGCTGGGGCTACCGTCAGAAATGGCCGGAGCGATTAAGTCCGGCGCCAGCAAAAGCTTCGCCATCTGGAACCCCATTGATCTTGGCTACGCCGCCACTTACCTCGCCGACGATTTAGTCAAAGGCACGGCGAGCAAAACCGAAGCCAGTATGGGCAAACTGGGTAAAGTGAAGCTGGATGCCAATGGTAACGGCGCGATGGGCAAACCGTTCATCTACGATGCCAGCAACATTGATAAGTTCTCAAAAATTTTCTAATCCCTGAGCCCCCACTCCGGCCTTCTCGCAAAGGGAGAGGAAGAAAGCGATGCCCTCTGCGCAATGATGCAGGGCGCGCCGCACAATTCGCTCCCCCTTCCGGGAGAGGGTTCGGGTAAGGGGTGATTTTTACGGAGAATTATCATGTCCGCATCCACGCCTCTGCTGTCTCTTAAGGGCATCACCAAGGTCTTTCCCGGTGTGCGCGCCCTTGAGAACGTACAGCTCGATCTCTGGCCCGGCAAAGTGACCGCCTTAATTGGCGAAAACGGTGCCGGCAAATCCACGCTGGTCAAAGTGATGACCGGTATTTATCAGCCTGAAGAGGGCGATATTCTCTATAAAGCGATTCCAATCCACCTGCCCAATCCGGAATCAGCCCATAAGGTGGGGATCACCGCGATCCATCAGGAAACGGTGCTGTTTGACGAACTCTCGGTCAGCGAAAATATTTTCGTCGGCCATTATCTCTATACCGGCTTGCTGAAGAAGCTCGACTGGCCCGCGATGCACCGCAAAGCCAGCGAAATTCTCAACCGCCTTGAAGTGCAGATCGACCCGCGCGCGACGCTAAAAACCCTCAGCATCGCCCAGCGACATATGGTGGCGATTGCCAGAGCGCTCTCCTTTGATGCCCAGGTGGTGATCCTCGATGAACCCACCGCCGCGCTCTCACAACACGAAATTCTGGAGTTTTATCAGATCGTTGAACGCCTGAAGCAGGACGGCAAAGCGATTCTGTTTATCTCACATAAGTTCGATGAGATTTTCGAACTGGCGGATTACTACACCATTCTGCGCGATGGCGTTTACGTCAACTCCGGGGCAATTAACGACATCACCGAGGAGCGGATGGTGGCGATGATGGTAGGCCGCGCGATTACCCAAACCTACCCGAAAGTCGACTGTGTCCCGGGGGAAACAGTGCTGGAGGTAAAAGATCTCTGTCATCCTACCGAGTTCGCCCATATCAACTTCAGCCTGCGCAAAGGTGAAATCCTCGGTTTTTACGGCCTGGTGGGCGCCGGACGTACCGAGCTGATGCAAGCGCTCTCCGGCGTTTCGCATCCCTCCTGCGGCGAGATCGTGCTGAAGGGCGAAACCGTCCACTTTCGCCAGCCTGCCGACGCTATCCGCGCCGGTATCGTCTGCGTGCCGGAAGAACGACAGAAGCAAGGGGCGATTATCGCCCTGCCGATCGCCCAGAACATCAGCCTGCCGCAGCTCAGCAAACTGAACCCCAATGGGGTGCTTAACGACGCCCGCGAATGGCGGCTGGCGGATGAGTACGCCTCGCGCTTGCAGGTCAAAGCCTTTAGCTGGCGTCAGGCGGTGGAGACCCTCTCCGGCGGTAATCAGCAAAAAGTGGTGATCGGCAAATGGCTGGCGACCCACCCGGAAGTCATTATCCTCGACGAGCCGACCAAAGGTATCGACATCGGTTCCAAAGCGGCGGTGCATCAGTTTATGTCCGAACTGGTCAGCCAGGGGCTGGCGGTCATTATGGTCTCTTCGGAACTGCCGGAAGTGATGGGCATGGCCGACCGGATTATCGTCATGCATGAAGGGCTGATGGTCGCGGAATACCGCGCCGGTGAGGCGACGGCGGAAACCATCGTCAGCGCCGCCAGCGGCACAAGTCAGGAGGCGGCGTAATGGGACGACAACTGTTTAAACACCGCGAAGCGCTGCTGGCGACGGTCATCGTGGTGATGATCGCCGCTATCGGCAGCCGGACGCCGTCGTTTGTCTCGCCGGGTAATCTGGTGGAGATGTTTAACGACACCGCCATTCTGATCATCCTTGCTCTCGGCCAGATGATGGTGCTGCTCACCAAAGGTATCGACCTGTCGATGGCCGCCAACCTGGCGTTGACCGGCATGATTGTCGCGCTGCTCAACGCCCACTATCCAGGGATTCCCGTGTTGGCACTGCTGGCGCTGGCAACCCTGCTGGGTCTGCTGATGGGGGCGATTAACGGCCTGCTGGTCTGGCGGCTCGGGATTCCGGCCATTGTGGTGACGCTCGGCACCATGAGTATTTATCGCGGCATTATCTTCCTGCTCTCCGACGGCAGTTGGGTCAATTCGCACCAGATGAGCGCCAGCTTTCTCGGCCTGCCGCGCGCCTCGTTGTTGGGCCTGCCGCTGCTGAGCTGGTACGCCATCGCCGCGCTACTGCTGGTCGGCTATTTCTTACGCTACAGCCGTAGCGGACGAGCGCTGTACACCGCAGGCGGTAACGCTACGGCGGCGTATTACACCGGAATTAACGCCGGGAAAATGCAGTTCGTCAGCTTCTGCCTTTCCGGCGCGCTGGCCGGATTCTGCGGCTACCTGTGGATTTCGCGCTTTGCCGTCGCCTACGTCGATGTCGCCAACGGTTTTGAATTACAGGTGGTCGCCGCCTGCGTCATCGGCGGCATCAGCACCATGGGCGGAACCGGCCGGGTGCTCGGCTGCCTGTGCGGCGCATTGTTCCTTGGGGTGATCAATAACGCGCTGCCGGTGATCGGGATCTCGCCATTCTGGCAGATGGCCATTTCCGGCGCGGTTATCGTGATTGCGGTGCTACTTAACGAACGCAGCAATAAGGGACATGGACGATTAATTCTGCGCAACGCGGCGTTAGCCCGACAGAAACAGGCGGTGAAATCATGAGCAAAATGATGCTATCTGCAGAGATGAAAAACGCTACGGACGCGCCGTCGCCGCTGCGCCGCCTGCTGTGCTGGGAAGGATTTCTGCTGGCGGTGACCCTGGCGGTATTTATCGGCAACGCCCTCGCTTCCCCCTGGTTCCTCGATATCTGGAACCTGTCGGACGCCACGTTTAACTTCACCGAAAAAGCGATCATCGTGCTGCCGATGGCGATGCTGATTATCGCCAGAGAAATCGATCTCTCGGTGGCGTCGACGATGGCGCTCAGTTCCACGGTGATGGGATTCTGCGCGACAGCGGGCATGGATACGCCGCTGCTGGTGGCCGTCGGCCTGGGCGTCGGGCTGCTGTGCGGCCTGTTTAACGGCATCCTGGTAACGCGCTTTAATCTGTCGTCGATTGTCATCACCATCGGCACCATGAGCCTGTATCGCGGGATCACCTACATCCTGCTGGGTGACAAGGCGCTGAATCACTACCCGGATAGCTTCGCCTGGTTCGGTCAGGGCTACGTGTGGGGCGCGCTCTCTTTCGAGTTCGCGCTGTTTATCCTCCTCGCCGTCGCCTTTACCTTTCTGCTGCATAAGACCAACTTTGGCCGCCGGACTTACGCCATCGGCAATAACCCCACCGGCGCCTGGTTCTCCGGCATCAACGTCAAGCGCCACAACCTGGCGCTGTTTGCGCTGGTCGGACTGATGTCGGGACTGGCGGCGGTATTGCTGACCTCAAGGCTCGGCAGTACCCGCCCGACGCTGGCGATGGGCTGGGAGCTGGCGGTGGTCACCATGGCGGTACTCGGCGGCGTCAATATTCTCGGCGGTTCCGGCAGCATGCCAGGGGTGATTATCGCCGCCTTTCTGATGGGGCTGGTAACGTTCGGCCTGAGCCTGCTCAACGTGCCGGGCATCGTGATGTCGATCATTATCGGCGCGATGCTGATTGTGGTGATTTCGCTGCCGATTATTACAAAGCGGATTATGCAACGAAGACGCATTTAATTTCCCCCTCACCCTGACCCTCTCCCCTCGGGGAGAGGGAACTGTACGGTGCGGCCTTTCTTCCTCTCCTTTGGGGAGAGGAGCAGGGTGAGGGGAACGGATTTCCCAAAATAGATATTTAAGGAGAATTATCATGAGTTTTATGTTGGCACTTCCCAAAATCAGCCTCCACGGCGCCGGCGCAATCGGCGATATGGTCAAGCTGGTGGCGGGTAAACAGTGGGGTAAAGCGCTGATCGTCACCGATGGTCAACTGGTGAAACTGGGCCTGCTCGACAGCCTGTTCACCGCGCTGGATGCGCAGCAAATGCCTTATCATCTGTTTGACGACGTGTTCCCTAACCCAACCGAAGCGCTGGTGCAAAAAGGTTACGCGGCGTATCAGAACGCGGGCTGCGACTACCTTATCGCCTTTGGCGGCGGCAGCCCGATTGATACCGCCAAAGCGGTAAAAATACTGACCGCCAACCCGGCGCCATCAACTGCCTACTCCGGCGTCGGCAAAGTGAAAAACGCCGGGGTGCCGCTGGTGGCGATCAACACCACCGCCGGGACGGCCGCAGAAATGACCAGTAACGCGGTGATCATCGACTCCGCACGCCAGGTGAAAGAGGTGATTATCGACCCGAATATCATCCCGGATATCGCCGTCGATGACGCCAGCGTGATGCTGGATATTCCTGCAGCCATTACCGCCGCCACCGGTATGGATGCGCTGACTCACGCGATCGAAGCCTTCGTTTCCATTGGCGCGCACCCGCTGACCGATGCCAACGCTCTGGAAGCTATTCGCCTGATCAATCTGTGGCTGCCAAAAGCCGTGGACGACGGGCACGACCTGGAAGCCCGCGAGCAGATGGCATTCGGTCAGTATCTGGCGGGCATGGCGTTTAACAGCGCCGGTCTTGGCCTGGTTCACGCCCTCGCCCACCAGCCGGGCGCGACCCACAATCTGCCGCACGGCGTATGCAACGCGATCCTGCTGCCGATCATCGAAAACTTTAACCGCCCGAACGCGGTCTCTCGCTTTGCCCGCGTGGCGCAGGCAATGGGCGTCGATACCCGCGGCATGAGCGATGAAGCCGCCAGCATAGAGGCGATCAACGCCATCCGCGCTCTGAGCAAACGCGTCGGTATTCCGCAAGGCTTCAGCCAGCTTGGCGTTAATAAAGAGGATATCGAAGGCTGGCTGGACAAAGCGCTGGCCGACCCATGCGCACCATGTAACCCGCGCACCGCCAGCCGCGATGAAGTCCGCGAACTCTATCTGGAGGCATTATGATCCGTAAAGCTTTTGTTATGCAGGTAAATCCGGACGCTCATGAAGAGTATCAGCGCCGCCACAATCCGATCTGGCCGGAACTGGAAGCGGTGCTGAAAGCCCACGGCGCGCACCACTACGCGATTTATCTCGATAAAGAGCGCAACCTGCTGTTTGCGACGGTGGAGATTGAATCAGAAGCGCGCTGGGACGCCGTCGCCAGTACCGAGGTATGCCAGCGCTGGTGGAAACATATGCGCGATGTGATGCCTGCCAACCCGGACAACAGTCCGGTAAGCGCAGAGCTAAAAGGCGTGTTTTATCTGGATTAACCCCATAATTGCCCCGCTGAACCTGGCGGGGCAACTTTGCAGTGAATAAGAAAACCGATTTAAAGCGAAGCCATTATTCCCCTGTGCCATCAAACCATCCACGGTTAATCATCCACGGCGCGAAATAAACATAAGCGGCAATAAGTCTCTCAGTTTGCGTGGAAGAGTGCGGCGAATAGCCCGCAATATGAGAGACAAAGCGCCAGTCGGCGCTCTGTCTGGGGAGAGAACTACTGTGCTAACGGTTTGCGCACAAAGAAGCCATAGAAACAGGCGCCAAGGAACAGCAGGCAGCCGCCGAGAATAAAGACGTTGGTAAAGTGCCCGGTCACATCCAGAATAATCCCGGTGATCACCGGCGCCAGCGCCGCGCCAAGGAAACCGCCAAAGTTCTGGATCGCGCCGAGAGAAGCAACCTGTTCTTTAGGTGCCATATCCGCGGCCAGCGCCCAGATCACCCCGGACGGCATCTGCGAACAGAAATAGCCCAGCGTCAGCAACGTAATCGCCGTACCGCTGTTGCTTACAAACGGAATTGGCATCACGAAACAGGCCGCCATTACCGCGCCCAGAACAATTGGCACCTTACGCGCCGTCACCGCATTCACTCCTCTGCGAATCAGACGGTCAGAAATCATCCCGCCGCATAGCACGCCAAGAATACCGGCGAAGAACGGAATGGATGCAATAAAACCCGTCTGCTTCAGGCTGAATCCCAGCGACGTTTCCAGATAACCCGGCAGCCATGTCAGATACACCCAGATGGTAAACATGATGCAGAAGTTGCCGGAAATCATGAACCAGGTGGTTTTGTTGCGGAACAGTTGGCCCCAACTGACCTGCGGTTTATCCATTGCGTTCCCGGCGACCTGCCCGGTATGGATAAGCATCGCTTCCCGTGCGTCTGGATCGCGATAAAACTTCAGCCATGCCAGCGCTAACGGAATCCCCAACAGACCGATGGTGATAAACATCCCGCGCCAGCCAACCCACAGCAAGAGGATAGTCAGCAGCGGCGGCGCAACGGCGTTAGCGATTTGCGAACCCGTATTGATGATTGCCGTCGGCAAACCGCGTTCTTTCTCCGCAAACCAGCTTTGGGTAATTTTGATCCCCGAGGTAAAGAACGGTGATTCCGCTATCCCCAGCAATACCCGCAAGCCGTAGAAAAAGCTATAGGTGTTCACAAATCCCATCAGGAAGGTCACGGCGGACCACAGCGTCAGCGCGCTGGTAAACATCTTCTTCGGGCCAAAACGGTCCACCAGCCATCCGGCAGGCAGGTTAGCCAGCGCATAAGGCCAGAGGAATGCCGACAACAGCAGACCCATTTCGGTGCCGGAGAAACCAAACTCCCTGGAGATAGTGGTATTGGCGATACTCAGGTTGGCGCGGTCAAGGTAGTTCACCACCGCGGCCAGCAGCAGAATTAAAATAATCCCCCAGCGACGTCGGGAAAGCGTCGGCGGCGAAATTGCCGTGGCGGAAGTCGGATTCACGGTGCTCATACCGCCTCCTCCAGTAATGTACGATCGATTTTAATCACCGCTTTGCGCAGTAAGTTCACTCCGCCGCCCTGTGGATGACAGCATGGGCGATGGATATCCTGCGGAAAGAAAATCGCAAACATGCCGGGCGTCAGCGTCACCTGGGTCTCTTCTTCTTTAACCTGCCAGAACATAATGTCCTGCTGCGGCGTATGGTCATCAACAAGGGTATGCAAGCCGCTTTCGACACGGCTGACCCCCATCCGTTCATGGCCTGAAATCAAATACTGGATATCAATAAACTGGCGGTGCGACTCCGGGCGCGACGCCGCAAAGGGAACGCTGTCCATCTCCTGCAACAGGCAGAACAGTTTGCCGGGGATCAGGTCGATTTTGCCCGGCGCGAAGTCCTGAAAGTCGTGCTGCGCAAGAAAAGCCAGCGCCTGACGAATGACCGGATGGTAAGCCGACTCTTGCGCGGGCCATGCCTGCAGGCTGGTTACTATCATAATGGTATCCTCCGCTTAGCCCGCGATACGCTGACGCCACTGTTCGGTTCCGGCGCGGATCTGGTCAAGGATCACCGTCAGTCCCCAGAACTTATTCAGCACATCATCTTTGTTGACCCGGCAGGTAATGCCATCAAAAGTCCCCAGCCGCTGATGATAAATTTTGGCGTTTTTCGGATAACCCAGCGTTTCGGTCACAGCCCCCAGCGAGAGGAAAATCGCCAGTTCATCGGCGAGCGCGCGCTGGTTTTTTCCTTCCCGCCACAACCAGCTGTACAGTTCAGGATGAAAGTTGGTAAACACGCCGCTAAAGCCCTGGGAACCTGCGAGCATCGCTGGCCACGCAATGGCCGCGTTGGCGTTAATGACGTTGAGCGGCGTACCCTGCGCCAGACGTACGCGACGTTCAACGGTCGGCAGATCGCAGCTCACATCCTTCAGTACAATGAAGCGGCCGCTGTTAGCGCACCAGGAAAATTCATCATCGCTAAGCAGGCGGCGATACGGTGCCGGACACTCGTAAAGGCCGAGCGGCAGAGAGGCTGGCAGCGTTTCCAGCAGCGCATTGAGCGTGGCGTGGAAGACCTCGCTGCCCTCATTACGCGGATCGAGGTGATTGGTCACCAGCACCAGAGCATCAATGCCGGTCTGCGCCATTGCCAGCAGTTCGGTTTTTTGCGCTTCAAGATCGTCGCTGATATGACCAGAGGCGATAACCGGAATACGGCCATTAACGTGCTGTACCACAAAGCGCGCCAGTTCGACGCGCTCCGCTAAGGAGAGGAACTGCATTTCACTGGACTGGCAGACGGCAAACAGCGCATCAACCCCCTTCTCCAGATACCAGTCGATTAATTTCGCCAGCGCCGGATAATCAATCCGTTCGTCAGCTGTAAATGGCGTCAGCATTACTGGAACAATACCGTTGATCGTTTTCATCTTATTTTTCCTGGATTCAGAGGGTCCGAAGTCGTGCATTTGCCTGTTCGAAGTCAGGCATGTTGGATGCCCCTTCCAGCTCAACGGCCAGAGAGGCGAAGGCGGAGGCCCAGGTTGCGGCCTGCACCAGACTGTTTCCGGCGGCAAGCGAAGCGGCCAGCGCGCCGTTAAAAGCATCGCCAGCACCGGTGGTATCCACGGTGACGGCAGGGAAAGCGCGGATATGGCTAAACTGATGGTTGTCCAGCAGCAACGCACCGCGCGATCCCATGGTAATCAGCACCTTCTTAGCGCCCAGCCCGGCAATGTGCAGGGCGGCTTCTTTTGCCGTATCAAGATCCTTGATATCGATACCCGATAATAGAGAGGCTTCCGTTTCGTTCGGCGTAATCACATCAACAAAGGGAATGCTATGAATAATTTCAGCAGAATAAGGTGCCGGATTGAGAATAACGCGCTTACCCAAATCGTGAGCTATTTTAATAATTGAATGCGTCGCATCGAAGTTATTTTCCAGTTGCACTAATAACACATCAGATGACGATAACTCAGGAATAATTGCCTGAATTTCACTGTGGGTAATGGTGGTATTTGCCCCAGAATAAATAGCGATCATATTCTCGCCATTCTCCTGAGAAACGTAAATAATCGCATTCCCGGTCGGCTCACTCTCTGACTGATACAGGGTGTAAGAGTGAATGGCCGAACGCGTTAAATGTTCTGCCGCCAAATTGCTGAACTGATCTTTGCCCACTTTGGCGACAAAATGCACCTGGGCACCCGCTTTGCTGGCGGCGGTTGCCTGGTTTGCCCCTTTCCCGCCAGGCCCCAGACTGCTGCCCAGCGCCATCAGCGACTCGCCTCCCCGCGGGAAACGCTCAACCTTAGCGACAATATCAACATTGAACGAGCCGAATACACATACCTTACCCTGCATAAATTTTCCTTTCTGGCGTTCATCACCTGGTGATTTACGGTGATTAACAGGTCGCAGCAGTACCTCAAAACTATCACCGGTTTCCGAAATAAGCTCGGCCTGCAAACTACGGCGTAAAATAATGGCCCCACCATAACAGCGCTGCACCAGACCCATATTTGCAAGCGCATTTAAATCACTGCGTATCGTTTCTTTCGTGACATTAAAATAAGTAGAAAAATAATTAACATGGCCACGTTCATGCTCATCTAAATATCGCAAAATAGACTTTCTACGTTCTTCAAGAAACATAATTAACCCCGATGCCACCATTGCAGTATACGAGCCGTCTGAGGGCGGAAGAGTGACATCAATCTCATGTTTTCAGGCAAAACGGAAGCAAACAAAAATGCGCGATTCTCTCGCCTGAAATCGATTTAATGCACCGAACTGGAGAGCCCTAGGGCCGTCGCCAGACATTCTCCGGACGACAATGTCGCGACGGCGCTGTTGCAAATAAAGAGAGGGTAGGTCGGATAAGGTGTTCGCATCGCCTGCAAAATTAAGGGAATCTGCAATGTACAATTACAAAATAGTCGTGACGGTAGAATCCACCGAAAGTCGCTAATGCTAATGATGACGCACCGGGAATCGCGGTTTCCGGGAACCAGATGAGGAGAAAGCGGATTAATTCAGACAACACGATGATATTAAATTCACCTGAATGATTGGTCACCCCGCTGAGTCGAGAGGTAACGCAATTCAGTAAATTGCCGCACCTGAACCACCAGACACAAAAAAAGCGCCCGCAGGCGCTCTTTCGACAGTAGCTCTTAAGCTTATTTGTTCAGTTCCGCCGTCATATGCACATGGTTACCGGTAAAGGCTTCGGTAATTTTATAAGACGCTGCGCCAGCGGCCTGGGCCTGAGCGGCGATTTTCGCTTCCGCGCCGTCCATCGTTGCCGCGGAAGCGGTTACGGTTTCAGCGGCGAAGGAACCAAAAGAAGCGGCCATAGCGATAACTGCGACAAAAGTTTTGATGCTTTTCATGATATAAACCCTTTACGTTAGTTGTTTAGATAAGGCGTTGTGCCTTGATGTGATAAATAGTAGCCCTCACATGACCAAACAAAAAGCGGAAGGATTTGTCTTTATCATTCAAAAAAATTGACTTAAATTTAACCCGCAATTAACCGCTGTGGATGGGTATAGATCGTCGCTCTGCCCGGCTTACAAAATCCCACCAGCGTCAGGTTGCAACGTCCGGCAACCTCCACCGCCAGCGTGGTGGCGGCGGAAACCGCAAACAGGATTTCTACTCCGCACATCGCCGCCTTCTGCACCATCTCATAGCTGGCGCGGCTGGAGACCAGCGCGGCGCCGCTGCCCCAGTCCCCCTCTACGTCGGCGCGGCGTCCGAGGAGTTTATCCAGCGCCACGTGCCGGCCAACGTCCTCGTAGCCGCCCGCAAGAGCGCCGCAAGGGTCAACCCAGGCCGCAGCATGCGTACAGCCGGTAAGGCGACCTATCGGTTGAAAATCATGCAGATGCGCCAGCGCGCGATCGAGATTCGCCAGATCGAATGTCTGAGTAAACGGCAGCGGCTGCACCGGTTTGCCGATATCGTTGAGCTGCTCAACGCCGCATACCCCGCATCCGGTGCGCCCGGCCAGCGCGCGACGACGCGCTTTCAGCCCCATAAAACGGCGGCTGGAGAGCTCAATTTGCACCTCCAGACCGTTACAGGCCTGTACGACATCGATCCCATAAATCTCGCGTCGGCTTTCAATAATCCCTTCAGATAAGGAAAAGCCTACGGCGAATTGCTGCAGATCTTTCGGCGTCGCCATCATCACCACGTGCGAGATCCCGTTGTAAACCAACGCGACCGGAACTTCTTCAGCCAGCGTGTCTGGCTGAGGCTGTTGCAAATTTTCACGCTTCCAGAGCGCGACCTGGCGACAACCCGTGATATCCATCACGTTTTCGACTTGTTTATGAGGGTTCTTGTTCACTTTATCTTAACCGTATTGGAACAGGCACACACACAATGTGGTATTCTATTTATATCCCTTCAGGAACGAGGGAAATTACCTCAATTCTGAACCTTCGCGGCTCTTACCGCAAAGCAAATAACTATACGTGACAATGTCGAAACAAGGAGCAAACCATGCAGGTCAGCAGAAGGCAGTTCTTTAAGATCTGCGCTGGCGGTATGGCAGGAACGACGGCAGCGGCGCTGGGCTTTGCCCCCGGCGCAGCGCTCGCGGAAACCAGGCAGTACAAACTGCTGCGCACCCGCGAAACCCGTAACACCTGCACTTACTGTTCCGTTGGCTGCGGGCTGTTAATGTACAGCCTCGGCGACGGCGCAAAAAATGCCAAAGCGTCAATCTTCCATATCGAAGGTGACCCGGATCACCCGGTCAACCGTGGTGCGCTCTGCCCGAAAGGGGCCGGTCTGGTGGACTTTATCCACTCCGAAAGCCGCCTGAAATTCCCGGAATACCGTGCGCCAGGCTCCGATAAGTGGCAGCAAATCAGCTGGGATGAGGCGTTTGACCGCATCGCTAAGCTGATGAAAGAGGACCGCGACGCCAACTTTATCGCGCAAAACAGCGCGGGCACCACCGTTAACCGCTGGCTGACCACCGGTATGCTGTGCGCCTCCGCTTCCAGTAACGAAACCGGTTATTTAACCCAGAAATTTACCCGATCGCTCGGCATGCTCGCGGTCGACAACCAGGCGCGCGTCTGACACGGACCAACGGTAGCAAGTCTTGCTCCAACATTTGGTCGCGGTGCGATGACCAACCACTGGGTCGACATCAAAAACGCCAACCTCGTCGTGGTAATGGGCGGTAACGCCGCTGAAGCGCACCCTGTCGGGTTCCGCTGGGCGATGGAAGCCAAAATTCACAATGGCGCGAAGCTGATTGTGATCGATCCCCGTTTTACGCGTACCGCATCGGTGGCCGATTTCTATGCCCCCATTCGCTCCGGTACTGACATTACCTTCTTGTCAGGCGTCATGCTGTACCTGTTGAACAACGAAAAAATCAACCGTGAATATACCGAAGCCTATACCAACGCCAGCCTGATCGTGCGTGAGGATTACAGCTTTGAAGACGGTCTGTTCAGCGGCTACGACGCGGAAGCCCGCAAGTACGATAAAACGTCCTGGAATTATGAGCTGGATGAAAACGGCTTTGCCAGACGCGATACCACGCTGCAACATCCGCGCTGCGTCTGGAACCTGCTGAAACAGCACGTTTCCCGTTATACACCGGAAGTTGTCGAAAACATCTGCGGTACACCAAAAGCCGACTTCCTGAAAGTCTGCGAATATATCGCGGAAACCAGCGCCCATGATAAAACCGCATCGTTCCTGTATGCGCTCGGCTGGACGCAACACTCCATCGGCGCGCAAAACATTCGTACGATGGCGATGATCCAGCTGCTGCTCGGCAATATGGGGATGGCTGGCGGTGGCGTCAACGCCCTGCGCGGTCACTCCAATATCCAGGGGCTGACTGACCTCGGCCTGCTGTCGCAGAGCCTGCCGGGTTACCTGACGCTGCCGAACGAAAAACAGACCGATCTGCAAACCTACCTCGCCGCCAACACGCCAAAACCGCTGTTGAAGGGCCAGGTGAACTACTGGGGCAACTACCCGAAATTCTTCGTTTCCATGATGAAGGCCTTCTTTGGCGATAAAGCCACAGCAGAAAACAACTGGGGCTTTGACTGGCTGCCGAAGTGGGATAAAGGCTACGACGTACTGCAGTATTTCGAGATGATGAGCCAGGGTAAAGTGAATGGCTATATCTGCCAGGGCTTTAACCCGGTGGCCTCATTCCCGAATAAAAACAAGATCGTGGCGTCGCTTTCGAAACTGAAGTATCTGGTGACCATCGATCCGCTCAATACCGAAACGTCCACCTTCTGGCAAAACCACGGTGAGTCGAACGACGTTGATCCGTCGAAAATCCAGACCGAAGTGTTCCGCCTGCCATCCACCTGTTTCGCCGAAGAGAACGGTTCTATCGTTAACTCCGGCCGCTGGCTGCAGTGGCACTGGAAAGGCGCGGACGCCCCCGGAATTGCCGTCACCGATGGCGAGATTCTGGCCGGTATCTTCCTGCGTCTGCGTAAGATGTACGCCGAACAGGGCGGCACAACGCCAGAGCCGGTGCTGAACATGACGTGGAACTACGCCACCCCTCATGAACCCGCTTCGGAAGAAGTGGCGATGGAGAGCAACGGTAAAGCGCTGGCGGATCTTGTCGATCCGGCAACCGGCGCGGTGATCGTCAAGAAAGGCCAGCAGTTGAGTTCGTTCGCGCAGTTGCGGGATGACGGTACCACCGCCAGCGGCTGCTGGATCTTCACCGGTAGCTGGACGCCGGACGGCAACCAGATGGCGCGCCGTGATAACGCCGACCCGTCAGGCCTCGGCAATACGCTGGGCTGGGCGTGGGCATGGCCGCTTAACCGCCGCATTCTGTATAACCGCGCCTCCGCTGACACCCAGGGGAAACCGTGGGATCCGAAACGCCAGTTGCTGAAATGGGACGGCGCAAAATGGGGAGGTATTGATATCCCGGACTACAGCGCCGCCGCGCCTGGCAGCGACGTTGGGCCGTTTATCATGCAGCCGGAAGGGATGGGGCGCCTGTTCGCGATCGATAAGATGGCGGAAGGGCCGTTCCCGGAACACTACGAACCCTTTGAAACGCCGTTGGGAACTAACCCGCTGCACCCGAATGTGGTCTCTAACCCGGCCGCTCGCGTCTTTAAAGACGACCTTGAGCAGATGGGCAAAGTGGCGAAATTCCCGTACGTCGGCACCACTTACCGCCTGACCGAGCACTTCCACTACTGGACCAAGCACGCGCTGCTGAATGCCATCGCACAGCCAGAACAGTTTGTGGAGATCGGCGAGAAGCTGGCGAATAAACTCGGCATCGCTCACGGCGATACCGTTAAGGTCTCCTCTAACCGCGGCTATATCAAAGCCAAGGCGGTGGTGACTAAGCGTATTCGCACGCTGAAAGCAGACGGTAAAGATATCGACACTATCGGTATTCCGATTCACTGGGGCTACGAGGGCGTGGCGAAGAAAGGCTTTATCGCCAATACCCTGACGCCATTTGTCGGTGATGCGAACACACAAACGCCGGAGTTCAAATCTTTCCTGGTGAATGTGGAAAAGGTGTAACGGAGACGACCTATGGCTTATCAATCGCAAGACATCGTTCGTCGTTCCGCGACTAACGGTTTCACTCCCGCGCCGCGGGCGCGAGAGTATCAGGAAGAGGTGGCGAAGCTTATCGACGTCACCACCTGTATCGGCTGTAAAGCCTGTCAGGTGGCGTGTTCAGAATGGAACGACATCCGTGATGAAGTTGGTCATAACGTCGGGGTATACGATAACCCCGCCGATCTGACCGCCAAATCCTGGACGGTGATGCGCTTCTCGGAAGTAGAGCAGAACGACAAACTGGAGTGGCTTATCCGCAAGGATGGCTGTATGCATTGCGCCGATCCGGGCTGTCTGAAGGCCTGCCCGGCGGAAGGGGCGATCATTCAGTATGCCAACGGCATCGTCGACTTCCAGTCCGAGCAGTGCATCGGCTGCGGCTACTGCATCGCCGGCTGTCCGTTTAACGTGCCGCGCCTGAACCCGGAAGACAACCGCGTCTACAAATGCACCCTGTGCGTCGACCGCGTAACAGTGGGACAGGAACCGGCCTGCGTGAAAACCTGCCCCACCGGCGCTATCCACTTTGGCTCCAAAGAGGATATGAAAACCCTGGCGGCTGAGCGCGTGACCGAGCTGAAAACCCGCGGCTACGACAACGCCGGACTGTACGATCCGGCAGGCGTCGGCGGTACGCACGTGATGTACGTGCTGCACCACGCCGACAAGCCGAATCTGTATCACGGCCTGCCGGAAAATCCGGAAATCAGCGCCACCGTGAAGTTCTGGAAAGGCATCTGGAAACCTCTTGCGGCGGTCGGCTTTGCGGCTACCTTCGCCGCCAGCATCTTCCACTATGTCGGTGTCGGCCCGAACCGTGCAGAAGAGGAAGAAGACAACCTGCATGAAGAGAATGACGAGGTGCGCAAATGAAAAGACGTGACACCATCGTGCGCTATACGGCGCCAGAGCGAATCAACCACTGGGTCACCGCCTTCTGCTTCGTGCTGGCGGCGGTGAGCGGGTTGGGCTTCTTCTTCCCGTCCTTCAACTGGCTGATGCAAATCATGGGTACCCCACAGCTGGCGCGCATTCTGCACCCGTTTGTCGGCGTAATCATGTTTGCTTCGTTCATCATCATGTTCTTCCGTTACTGGCATCACAACCTGATCAACCGGGACGATATTTTCTGGGCGAAGAATATTCGCAAGATCGTCGTTAATGAGGAAGTGGGCGACACCGGGCGCTATAACTTCGGCCAGAAATGCGTGTTCTGGGCGGCGATTATCCTCCTGGTGCTGCTGCTGGTAAGCGGGGTGATTATCTGGCGTCCGTACTTTGCGCCAGCGTTCTCCATTCCGGTGATCCGCTTTGCGCTGCTGCTGCATTCGTTTTCCGCCGTGGCGCTAATTGTGGTTATCATGGTGCATATTTACGCCGCGCTGTGGGTAAAAGGCACGATTACCGCGATGGTGGAAGGCTGGGTCACGAAGACATGGGCGAAGAAGCATCACCCACGCTGGTACCGTGAGGTTAGCGAAAAGCAGGATAAGCGCTAACCATTAGCGCAAGTATGTTGTGGCTCGCGAAAATGGCGTCGTGCGTGCATCGACGCCATTTTTTTAGCGGATACCGCTTTATACAGACAGCGAACCAACCGGGATTCTGGTCATATGAGCATCGAATAGATACTTTTACTAAAAAGACATATCGTGAATCCCCGGACTGCGTGGGTTCGCCCTCGCGCGAAAATCGGTATTGCGTCGCAAACAGAGCAGACATGCAGCTTAGCTATTGCACCGCTTGAGTCCACGACGAGCTATTCACAGCTGCACGGCGCATAGTCTGCGGTATCAACATCGGGTATCGTAACGTACACATTGCGATGCCATAGGTATATCCCGTAGGTCAATTACGGTTATCATTAGCGATATTCACAGAGCGGACGACATGATGCCCGCCAAATTACAGAGCAGGCCACTTTATACCTCATGGATTTCTGGTCGCATCAAAACGGCAAACGCGCGCAACCAACGCTGGCGCAGCCTGAAAAACCAGGGGATAGCCTGCCCAACCAGGAAGTGACTCAATGAGCATTCGTATCATCCCGCAAGACGAGCTGGAACAGAGCGAAAAACGCGCGACGGATATGATCCCGCCGCTATTATTCCCCCGGCTAAAAAATTTATATCACCGTCGCGCCACACGCCTGCGCGAACTGGCTGAAAATAACCCGCTGGGCGATTACCTGCGCTTTGCCGCGCTGATCGCCCATGCGCAGGAAGTGGTGCTGTACGACCACCCGCTGGAGATGGATCTGACTACGCGCATCAAAGAAGCGAACGCGCAGGGTAAACCGCCGCTCGATATCCACATTCTGCCTCGTGATAAGCACTGGCATAAGCTGCTGCATTCGCTGATTGCCGAGCTGAAGCCTGAAATGAGCGGCCCGGCGCTGGCGGTTATCGAGAATCTGGAGAAGGCCTCGGAGCAGGAGCTGGAACTGATGGCAAGCGCGCTGTTTGCGTCTGATTTCACGTCGGTCAGCAGCGATAAAGCACCGTTCATCTGGGCCGCGCTGTCGCTCTACTGGGCGCAGATGGCCAGCCTGATCCCTGGAAAAGCCCGCGCGGAATATGGTGAGCAGCGTCAGTTCTGTCCGGTATGCGGTTCTATGCCGGTCTCCAGCGTGGTACAAATTGGCACCACCCAGGGTCTGCGTTATCTCCACTGTAACCTGTGTGAAACCGAGTGGCACGTGGTACGCGTGAAATGCAGCAACTGCGAACAGACCCGGGATCTGCACTACTGGTCGCTGGATAACGAGCAAGCGGCGATTAAAGCCGAAAGCTGTGGCGACTGTGGGACTTACCTGAAAATTCTCTATCAGGAAAAAGATCCAAACGTTGACGCCGTCGCCGATGACCTGGCATCTCTGGTGCTGGACGCGCGTATGGAACAAGAGGGTTTTGCCCGCAGCTCCATCAACCCATTCCTGTTCCCGGGAGAAGGGGAGTAGTTGCTGACGTTATGCCGGGCGGCGCTTGCTGCCCGGCTTACAAATAAGTAAGACGTCATCACGTCTGGTATTCCAGTAAACTCTTTAGCATCGCATTGCATCCCTTGACTGAAATCTGCCGTTTTCTTTTATTAAAAACCAGGCCAAAATACTGTATATCCAAACAGGAAAGAGAATAACAAATGGCGCTTGAAAAAGGCATTGCAGAACTGGTTCAGGAATTTATCGATGCAGGCCGCCCCTCATCGCGCGAACAGAATATTGATGACCGTAGACGCGGCTATATCGCCAGTACGGTACTGGCTGGAGAACAGGAAAAGCGCGTTCAGGTAGAAGATATCGAGCTTGAGGGCATGGCATTTCGCGTTGTCTCTCCCCTTAACGCTTCTGGCGCTCTCCCTGCCGTTATCTATTTCCACGGCGGCTGCTTTATCAGCGGCGGTTTCGCCACTCATGACAATCAGCTCCGCCAGTTAGCATACCATAGCGGCTGTCGGGTTATCGCCATGCAATACCGGCTAGCGCCAGAGCAGACTTTCCCTGCCGCGCATGACGATGCGGAAAAGGGAACGCTGATTATTCATCGCCACGCAGAACGACTCGCAATCGACGCTTCCCGTATTACGCTTGCTGGCGATAGCGCCGGAGGACATCTGGCATTAGTGACCGCTCTGCGCCTTAAAGCTGCCCATAGCTGGCAGCCAGCGCAACTGATTCTGATTTACCCGATGCTGGATGCCACCGCCAGCATGAAGAGCTATATCGACAACGGTAAAGATTACATTATCACCGAGGATACGCTGCTCAGTGGCTATGAAATGTACCTCTCATCAACAGAACGCCGTCATCCGGAAGCCAGCCCGCTGTGGCGTAACGACTTTAATGGCTTACCGCCAGTGCATATTCTGACCGCGGAATACGATCCCTTGTGTGATGAAGGCGAAGCGCTGTATCGGCACATGGTTGAGCAGGGCGTTGACTGCACCTGTCAGCGCTATCTCGGGGTGATTCATGGCTTCTTTCAGTCAGGGGGAATCAGCCCGGCGGCACGAAGCGCTATGAGGGATATCGCCTGGCGGGTTAAATCACCAGGCCAATAGAGATAAGCACGCAGGGAAACTACTCTTCTTCGTTCCCGCCCTCTTCATACGAGCCGAACGGCTTCGCGGGAAGAACAATGTAGATCCCCTCAAAAACCGCACCCAACTGGTCGTCGCCAAAGAGTTCAACCTGTAGCTGAACGCGCGCTTTGCGCCCTCGCGCCAGACGATCGAGATCGCCGCTCAGGGAGCCGAGATCGGCAACGGCGCTGGGGCGTCCGCTAATGGGCTGGCTATATCGAATATGCGCATCGGCAAGAATAATTGTGCCGCCGAGATGCCGCTCACGCAGCATCAGCCAGATAAGCCCCCAGCCGGTTAACGTTGCCTGTGAAAACAGGCTGCCGGCAAACAGCGTATGGTGCGGGTTCTGGTTGCCGGATTCCGGCATGGTGGTGATAAATTTTTGCCCGGTATACTGCTGAATGCGCACGCCCATTTTCTCGCTAAGCGGGATATGCTGATACCAGGCCTGTTGTAGCTGAGCGCACCAGTCGCCGCGGTGTAAAATATCGTCCAGCGAGGCAATCGGCTTGATCATCAAAAAATGGCGAATCGGGGTGGTGGTCGGAGTGGTAATTTCACCCTGATTGACAAAACCGAGCTTAGCAAAGAAGTCCACCGCATCTTCGCGGGCGCTACAGGTCACGCGTTTAACGCCTTCCTGACGGGCAACGGACTCCAGGGTCATCGCCATCAGGGTTCCCAGACCTTTATCCTGTACCGAGGGATCCACAGCCATAAAGCGAATGGAAGCTTCATTCTCCGCATTGACATATAGTCGCCCGACGGCAACCAGATTGCCCTCTTCATCGACCACCATCTGGTGGTGCGCCATCGCATCCCAGGCATCCCGCTCGGAGCCTTTCGGCTGATGCAGCGGCTTACGCAGCATCTCCCAGCGAAACTGATAGTAGCTCTCTAACTCTTCTTCTGTTTGCGGTACACGAAGGTGATACATAGCTGTACTCTCTTTTGTTATCCGCTGCCTGACTGAAAACTGGCTCATACCTGCAACCAAAAAGTCACTGGGCCATCATTCACCAGCGAAACTTGCATATCGGCAGCAAATCTTCCGGTCTGTGTATTCATTTCCTGGTGGCGACAGCGCTCAACGAAATATTCGTACAGCGCTTCCGCTTTATCCGGCGCCGCCCCTTTAGAAAATCCGGGACGCATTCCGCGCCCGGTATCCGCCGCCAGCGTAAACTGTGAGACCACCAGCACGCTGCCGCCAGCCTGCCGTACGTTAAGGTTCATCTTGCCTTCGGCATCGCTAAAAATACGGTATCCCAGTACGCGTTCGCATAGACGGTTCGCCTTTTGCTCATCATCGTCGCTCTCGACACCCAGCAGCACCAGAAGCCCTGGGCCAATTTCACCCGTCACGTCATCCTCCACGGTAACGCTGGCTCGGGATACGCGTTGAATTAATGCAATCATGATTGTTCTGTTTCTTCTTTTTTCAGTTTGCGGTATTCACCGAGAGTGACAGTAATTTCAGCGCCAAGCAAGACGATACACCACGTCCAGTACACCCAGACGAACAAAATAGGCACCACGGCAATCACGCCGTAAATCAACTGATATGACGGGAATGCGGTGATATATAAAGCAAAGGCCTTCTTGCCCGCTTCAAAGAGCAGCGCGGCGACCAGCGAACCAACCACCGCATCGCGGTTGCATACCTGTGTCGTCGGCACAATGCTGTAGAGCAGCCAGAATGCCACCCAGGATAACAGCAACGGGAAAATGCGCAGGACATCATCAATAAAGCTATTCAGTTCACTTGCCCACCGTAACGACAGCAGATAAGAACTGATCGCCAGGCTGGCCCCCGCCAGTAGCGGCCCCAGAGTCAGGATCATCCAGTAAACCGCAAAGGAGTATGTCTTTGGTCGCTTTCGGGTACTGCGCCAGATCGTATTCAACGCGCTATCAATGGAATACATCAGCAGCAACGATGTCACGATCAGACCGAAAGCGCCCAGGGCGGTCATTCGCCGGGAGTTAGCCACAAACTGCTCAATATAGCCCTGAATGACATCCCCGGTCGCCGGGATAAAATTGGCAAAAATAAAATGACGAATCTGAATACTGACGTCAGAAAACATCGGAAATGCCGCGAACAGCGCGAAAATCACGGCGATAAGCGGCACAAGGGAGAGCAACGATACATAGGCAAGGTTGCCCGCCAGAGTCGTCATATTATCTTCATCAATACGCCGCCATAACAGCTTTAGCCAGCCTGCCAGCAGCCGCACATTGCGCGTTGTTTTTTGATGAACGGTTTTTAACATAACTGTTTGGCAAAATAGTTAGGGATGGTCTCCTTTCCGGTCACCAGAATACTGGTGATGCCTAACAGATTAGCCCCCGCGATATTATCGGCGTTATCGTCGAAAAAAATCGCATTCTCAGCCGGGAAACCTTCTGATTCGAGAACACGCTGGTAGATCCGCGCTTCAGGTTTACGCATCCCCATCTCTTGCGAAAGATAGATATGGTCAGCGGCAGCGCGTATCTCCGGGTATTCATCCGGCCAGAAAGTGGTATGTAAACGGTTAGTATTCGACAGCACCACCACCCGATGCCCCTGTTCACGTAATTTTTGCATGATCGTGATAACGTCCGGGCGCAGGGCAACAAAAACAGCCTGCCAGCCATGAGAAAACTGCTCGTAGCTCAGCGACATATTCATTTCGTGGCACATCTTTGCGGCAAAATCTTCATCGCTGATTTCGCCGCGCTCATGCTGATGAAACGCCTCCCCCATAGTGAAATGCTGCTTCAGTGTCGCAAGAGGGATGCGCGTTAAATCACTCCATGTCCCGAGCACGCGGTTAAAGTCAATATCGACAATCACATTACCTAAATCAAAGATATAGAGCATGGTCCTCTCCTTTTGTACCGTGGAAAATTAACTGTAGCGGGAAAGGAGAAGTTTGACCATGCGAGAGCGGGAACTGAATGTTCTTAAACGTGCCTGGAACTGAGGAGGCGATCTCAACGACGTATAATGCTATCAAAGGGTCGATAATACTGCCGTGATATTGCCCCAATGCCGCTCACTTAAGCAAATCATCGGTGTTGTCTTTTGTTTTATTTGTCAGCGGCAATCGCATTATTGGTGGTTTAAACGAAAATCTAATTCGGTTGATTCGCTTACTGAGCTGATACGGGCTGAAATATAAAGGATATGACTTTTTTTATGATTTTCAGCCTCTGAAAAGCCACTGACGAATAACGGACTCACCGCATGGGGGTTGGGCGCATCAAGGAAACCTGGCGAGAACGCAGGCGCGCATCCAGGACTGGCCGCCAGGACGGCGGCCAGAGGGCGGGTCGAGACAGGGACAAAATTGCCGGGAGCAATTTTGAACAGCGCTTGCGCTGGCCCTGGAAGGGCGAGTCCCAGGGATGGGACGAGTAGCGTCGAGTCCCGCCCGGTCCGCCAGATGAAGCCGGAGTGGAGCGGACCGCGCAGCGGCAGGTTTTCAGCGCAATGCCGGGGGTGCAGGGGGACGGGCAAAACGTCCCCCTGCCCGTTCACACGCTGTGGATATAACGAATATCCGCGTATTTATCGTGAACGGAACAGACCACGGAATCTGAATGGGTGAAAACGAAAAATGCGTCATGCTCGCCAGAACCACCGATTAACGGAACCGCTCAGCCAGCCATAAACGCAACTGACAGCCCTTAACTGACAAGCATTACGTGATATTGCCCGGATTTATTACCCACCCGGGTACTGCGCAAGCCTTTGGAGTGGCCTATTTTTCATTACAATCACAGCGCACATCAATTGTTTCAGAACCCAGAAATTCGTTGCTCGCTGAGCCACTTTGCCAGCACGGCAATATTCGGGCTATGTAAAAATGTCACCAGCTGTCGCGCCCGCTCCGCGCCAACACCAGGCAAACGCCGCCACTGCTCTTCATCTTTTTCCAGTAACCGCTGCCAGTCGTCTTTCCTCAATCCTGAAAATGCGCTCTGCGGAACAGGAACACCCATTGCCTGCACCCAGCGCAGAAAGGGTTGTTTACGCGTGAGATTAAACTGATGCCACAGCCTAAGCCCGCGCTGCGCTGATATTCCCGGTATGGTTTGCAGGTGCTCCGGGGTAAACGCCAGCCATGAAAAGATGTGATCCATGTGCCGGGCATCGTGTACTGTCCGCCATAGCGTCTCTCCCGCGCCCTCAATATCAAGAGCCGCCCGGGATGAAAGCCACGCCAACCGTGAGAGAAACTGTTCCGCACATTCAGGCGTGGCGAAATAACAGCTTAACGAATTAAAACGCGCCTCAGGAGGCCGCGGCTTATTGCGCAGCGCCGTGCGCCAGACAACGGAATCGATACGCGGTATGCCTTGTCCGGCGAGGCTAATTTGTAGCTGATCGCCAATGCCGATATCCAGATTTTGCCAGCGGGAGAGCGAGCCGACGCTCACTCGCCGCACGCGCTTATCGTCCAGTTGCTGCGGCTCAAGGTGCGCGACCACCGCGATCTTACCGCTGCGCCCGATACTAAAGCTGATACCGTGAACTTCCATAACCCGTGAAGCTGGCGGATATTTCCAGGCAATAACCCAGTCGCCCTGCCCCGGCCCCCAGAAACGCCCGGCGGACTCTCGTTCCCGTCGCACCACAACGCCATCGGTCACAAAAGGCAGCGGCGAGCTGAACCAACGTTGACGCCACTGCGCAACCTGCTGTACATGAGCGACGGAATGTGAAAAATGCGCGCTATGAATAAAGCCATTCTGCTGCAGTAATGCCAGTCGCTGGTTCATATTCGCCGGGCCATCGGGCCATGCCCAAATAAATACGCCCAGCTTATCGAGATCCACAGCAGTTGCCTGGCGCATCATCATGCCAGCAACTTTTGCCCGCGCGTTCATGCCTCCCATCTGTTTTTGCACATGCCCCTCTCGCAGCAGGAACAGTTCACCCTGCAGCACGCTGTTGGCAAGTTCAGCATCCACAGACTTGGGTACGGAAGGGATCTGCAGGATTTTCGCCGTCCAGTCTTCACCAGCCAGGCCATTTCCCCGGCTTATCGCCTGTGCCAAACGACCTTGCCGGTAAACCAGGGTAACCGCGACACCATCCACCTTAGGCTGTACCCACAAGCCACTCCGATCGCGCATCCAGCGCGCCACGCTGGCTTGATCCGCCAGTTTGCGCACGCCGGTATGCGCCACCGGATGCCTGACGTCGCCTTTTAACGCAGGAAATTCATCATGTGCGGGGATGTTGCTGGTAAAGCAGCGCTGCCAGTACGCCAGTCGCGCCGCCAGTTGATCATAGACCTCGTCGCTTACCGGGCTGTTTCCTTGATGCCAATAGGCATTATTCCATTTTGTTATTTGCTGACTGAGGCGCTCGATTTCCCGTTCCGCTCTGTCCTGCGGCCACGCAGGACAGGCGGCGTAGCCATCACACACCAGCCCCCATAGCAGCAGTGCCCAGATTCCTTTTTGCATCACGATGCCCTCCTGTTTTCTCGTCGGGCATTGTGCCGCAGTTGCGTTTTCCTCGGCGATGGGTGATTTTTTAACAGGACCAACTGACATCCAGATTTTCTGCGTTATTTCTGCAACACCCCTGGAAATCAGGAAAACAGCAGGCAAAATGAAAGAAACAACGCAAAAAGTGTGACAAGGACTACGTCACGCTGCGGCAGCGTGTATAATAGGCTCGTATGTAAGCTCTATTTTGACCACCACATACATAAGACACTCATGGCTCAAGGCACGCTTTATATTGTTTCCGCCCCTAGCGGCGCAGGTAAATCCAGCCTGATTCAGGCTTTATTAAAAACCCAACCGTTGTACGACTCTCAGGTTTCTGTTTCGCATACCACACGCGCGCCACGCCCGGGTGAAGTGCACGGTGAACACTATTTCTTTGTTAATCATGACGAATTCAGAAAGATGATTGACAGAGACGCTTTTCTTGAACATGCAGAAGTCTTTGGCAACTATTACGGCACCTCTCGCGAAGCTATCGAGCAGGTACTGGCGACCGGCGTCGATGTCTTCCTTGATATCGACTGGCAGGGCGCACAGCAAATCCGTAACAGAATGCCTGGCGCGCGCAGCATCTTTATTTTGCCGCCGTCCAAAGATGAGCTTGACCGTCGCCTGCGCGGCCGCGGTCAAGACAGCGAAGAGGTTATCGCGAAACGTATGGCTCAGGCAGTTGCAGAAATGAGCCATTACGCGGAATATGATTACCTTATAGTGAATGATGATTTTGATACCGCGTTAAGCGATTTGAAAATTATTATTCGCGCCGAACGCCTGCGCATGAGCCGCCAAAAGCTGCGACATGGCGCTTTAATCAGCAAACTGTTGGCAGACTGAACCCACTTTCAGTATCATGCCCAGTCATTTCTTCACCTGTGGAGCATTTTAAGTATGGCACGCGTAACTGTTCAGGACGCTGTAGAGAAAATTGGTAACCGTTTTGACCTGGTACTGGTCGCCGCGCGTCGCGCTCGTCAGATGCAGGTAGGCGGAAAGGATCCGCTGGTACCGGAAGAAAACGATAAAACCACTGTAATCGCGCTGCGCGAAATTGAAGAAGGTCTGATCAACAACCAGATCCTCGACGTTCGTGAACGCCAGGAACAGCAAGAGCAGGAAGCCGCTGAATTACAAGCCGTTACCGCTATTGCTGAAGGTCGTCGTTAATCACACAGCGGGTCGCCCTTGTATCTGTTTGAAAGCCTGAATCAGCTGATTCAAAACTACCTGCCGGAAGAGCAAATTAAACGTCTTCGGCAGGCTTATCTCGTTGCACGTGACGCTCACGAGGGTCAGACACGTTCGAGCGGTGAACCCTATATCACACACCCGGTAGCGGTAGCCTGTATTCTGGCCGAAATGAAACTCGACCACGAAACGCTCATGGCCGCCCTGCTGCACGATGTGATAGAGGATACCCCCGCCACCTACCAGGACATGGAGCAGCTTTTTGGGAAAAGCGTTGCTGAACTGGTTGAGGGGGTGTCAAAGCTTGATAAGCTGAAATTTCGCGATAAGAAAGAGGCCCAGGCTGAAAACTTTCGCAAAATGATTATGGCGATGGTGCAGGATATCCGCGTCATCCTTATCAAGCTCGCTGACCGCACCCACAATATGCGCACGCTGGGTTCATTGCGCCCGGATAAACGTCGTCGTATCGCCCGCGAAACGCTGGAAATCTATAGCCCCCTGGCGCACCGTTTAGGTATCCATCACATCAAAACCGAGCTCGAAGAGCTGGGCTTTGAGGCGCTGTACCCTAACCGCTACCGCGTCATTAAAGAGGTGGTTAAAGCGGCGCGCGGCAACCGCAAAGAGATGATTCAAAAAATCCTCTCTGAGATCGAAGGGCGTTTGCAGGAAGCGGGGATTCCCTGTCGCGTGAGCGGTCGCGAAAAGCATCTGTACTCGATCTACTGCAAAATGGTGCTCAAAGAGCAGCGTTTTCATTCGATCATGGATATCTACGCCTTCCGCGTAATCGTGCATGACTCTGACACCTGCTACCGCGTGCTTGGCCAGATGCACAGCCTTTACAAGCCGCGTCCCGGTCGCGTTAAAGACTATATCGCCATTCCGAAAGCGAACGGCTATCAATCTTTGCACACTTCGATGATCGGCCCGCACGGCGTCCCGGTTGAGGTGCAAATTCGTACCGAAGACATGGACCAGATGGCGGAAATGGGGGTTGCGGCGCACTGGGCTTATAAAGAGCACGGCGGCGAAAGTAGCACCACCGCGCAAATCCGCGCCCAGCGCTGGATGCAGAGCCTGCTGGAGCTCCAGCAAAGCGCCGGTAGTTCATTTGAATTCATTGAAAGCGTGAAATCCGATCTGTTCCCGGATGAGATTTACGTTTTCACCCCGGAAGGGCGCATTGTTGAACTGCCCACTGGCGCTACGCCGGTAGACTTCGCCTATGCGGTGCATACCGATATCGGCCATGCCTGCGTCGGTGCACGGGTAGATCGTCAGCCATACCCGCTGTCGCAGCCGCTCTCCAGCGGTCAGACGGTAGAGATTATTACCGCGCCTGGCGCGCGTCCCAACGCGGCGTGGCTGAATTTTGTCGTCAGCTCGAAAGCACGCGCCAAGATTCGCCAATTATTGAAAAACCTCAAGCGCGAAGACTCCGTCAGCCTCGGACGCCGCTTGCTCAACCACGCGCTTGGCGGCAGTCGTAAGCTGGCTGAAATTCCGCCAGAGAATATTCAGCATGAACTTGAGCGCATCAAGCTGGCAACCCTTGACGATCTGCTGGCTGAAATCGGCCTCGGCAATGCCATGAGCGTCGTGGTCGCAAGGAATCTGCAGCAAGGGCAAACCCCCGCCGTGCCGGCACAACCAGCGCCTGCGGGGCACAACCATCTGCCGATTAAAGGCGCAGATGGCGTGCTGCTGACGTTTGCCAAATGCTGCCGCCCGATTCCCGGCGACCCCATTATTGCGCACGTCAGCCCCGGCAAAGGGCTGGTTATCCACCATGAGTCCTGTCGTAATATTCGCGGCTATCAGAAAGAGCCGGAGAAATTTATGGCGGTCGAGTGGGATAAAGAGACGGCGCAGGAGTTTATCACCGAAATTAAGGTGGATATGTTCAACCACCAGGGCGCGCTGGCTAACCTGACTGCGGCGATCAACACCGCATCTTCCAATATTCAAAGTCTGAATACGGAAGAAAAAGATGGCCGCGTATACAGCGCCTTTATTCGTCTCACCGCGCGCGACCGCGTGCATCTGGCAAATATTATGCGCAAGATCCGCGTGATGCCGGACGTGATAAAAGTCACCCGTAACCGAAACTAGCTTGATACACAAAATCATTTTGCTTGCCTCCCGAAACGCTTTCGCATTTTGAACAGCGCTTACACTGCCCCGAAGGGGGGAGGCGATAAATCGAGTCACCCGCAACCAACGCCGACGCAATTTGAAGGATAAGAGCATATGAACCCACAGCGTTATGCGCGTATTTGTGAAATGCTCGCCAGACGTCAGCCTGATCTGACGGTCTGCATGGAGCAGGTCCACAAACCTCATAACGTCTCTGCGGTGATCCGTACCGCAGACGCCGTCGGCGTGCATGAAGTCCACGCCATCTGGCCGGGTAGCCGTATGCGCACCATGGCCTCCGCGGCGGCTGGCAGCAACAGTTGGGTACAGGTCAAAACCCACCGAACTATTGGCGATGCGGTCGCCCATTTAAAAAGTCAGGGGATGCAAATCCTCGCAACTCATCTCTCTGATAAAGCCGTTGATTTTCGTGAAATCGACTATACCCGTCCAACCTGCATCCTGATGGGTCAGGAGAAAACGGGTATCACTCAGGAAGCGTTAGACCTGGCGGATCAGGACATCATTATCCCAATGACTGGCATGGTGCAGTCGCTGAACGTCTCCGTTGCCTCGGCGCTCATTCTGTATGAAGCCCAGCGCCAGCGGCAAAATGCCGGCATGTACCAGCGCGAGAACAGCATGCTGCCGGAAGAAGACCAGCAGCGTCTGCTGTTTGAAGGCGGCTATCCGGTGCTGGCAAAGGTCGCGAAACGTAAAGGCCTGCCCTATCCCCACGTCAACGAGCAGGGGGAAGTTGAAGCCGATGCCGCCTGGTGGGCCACCATGCAGGCGGCGGGATAAAACTATGCAAGGTCGCCTGTTAGATGCCATCCCTCTCAATACCCTAACCGGCGTTGGCGCGGCACAGAGCAGCAAACTGGCGAAAATTGGCCTGCATACGGTGCAGGATCTGCTTCTGCATCTGCCGCTGCGTTATGAAGACCGTACTCACCTGTATCAAATCAGCGAACTGTTGCCCGGCGTGTACGCCACCGTCGAAGGTGAAGTTCTCAACTGCAACATCACCTTCGGCGGTCGCCGGATGATGACCTGTCAGATCAGCGACGGTTCCGGCATCCTCACCCTACGCTTTTTCAATTTCAGCGCGGCAATGAAAAATAGCCTGGCGACCGGGCGCCGCGTACTGGCCTACGGAGAAGCGAAACGCGGTAAACACGGGGCGGAAATGATCCACCCGGAATACCGGGTTCAGGGCGATATGAGTCCCCCCGATTTACAGGAAACGCTGACCCCGGTTTATCCCACGACAGAAGGCGTCAAGCAGGCGACCCTGCGTAAGCTCACCGACCAGGCGCTGGAACTACTTGAAACCTGCGCAATCAATGAGCTGCTGCCGCCGGAGCTGGCCCAGGGGATGATGAGCCTGCCGGAAGCCTTGCGCACCCTGCATCGCCCGCCGCCCTCTTTACAGCTCAGCGAACTGGAAAGCGGTAAACATCCGGCGCAGAGGCGTCTCATTCTGGAAGAACTGCTGGCGCATAACCTCAGCATGCTGGCGTTGCGGGCAGGCGCCCAGCGCTACCACGCCCTCGCACTCAGCGCTGACAATACGCTAAAAGATAAGCTGCTGGCCTCTCTTCCGTTCACACCTACTGGCGCTCAGGCGCGCGTGACGGCTGAAATCGAGCGTGATATGGCGCTGGATGTACCGATGATGCGTCTGGTACAAGGTGATGTAGGTTCCGGTAAAACCCTGGTCGCCGCGCTTGCCGCATTGCGCGCTATCGCCCACGGCAAGCAGGTAGCGCTAATGGCGCCGACCGAACTGCTGGCAGAACAGCATGCGCATAACTTCCGCAGTTGGTTCGAACCTTTAGGCCTTGAAGTCGGCTGGCTGGCGGGCAAGCAAAAAGGCAAAGCCCGTCTGGCGCAACAGGAGGCGATCGCCAGCGGCCAGGTCCAGATGATTGTCGGTACCCACGCCATCTTCCAGGAACAGGTACAGTTTAACGGCCTGGCGCTGGTCATTATCGACGAACAGCACCGTTTTGGCGTCCACCAGCGCCTGGCGTTATGGGAGAAGGGCCAACAGCAGGGTTTTCATCCTCATCAGTTGATCATGACCGCGACCCCGATTCCACGGACTCTGGCGATGACCGCCTACGCCGATCTCGACACTTCCGTTATCGACGAACTGCCGCCGGGCCGCACGCCAGTCACTACGGTGGCGATTCCGGATACCCGCCGCAGCGATATCATCGATCGTGTGCGTAACGCCTGTAGCCATGAAGGCCGCCAGGCCTACTGGGTCTGTACGCTGATTGAAGAATCGGATCTGCTGGAAGCCCAGGCAGCGGAAGCCACCTGGGAAGAGCTAAAACTGGCTCTGCCGGAGCTGAATATCGGCCTGGTACACGGGCGTATGAAATCTGCCGAAAAACAGGCGGTAATGAGCGCGTTTAAGCAAGGTGCGCTGCATCTGCTGGTCGCCACCACGGTGATTGAAGTCGGCGTTGACGTGCCCAACGCCAGCCTGATGATTATCGAAAACCCGGAACGTCTGGGACTGGCGCAGCTTCACCAGCTCAGAGGGCGCGTCGGGCGCGGAGCGATGGCCTCTCACTGCGTGTTGCTCTACAAATCGCCGCTCTCAAAAACCGCACAAAAGCGCCTGCAGGTGCTGCGCGATAGCAACGACGGTTTCGTCATTGCCCAGAAAGACCTGGAAATTCGCGGCCCCGGCGAGCTCCTCGGCACCCGTCAGACCGGCAACGCGGAATTCAAAGTGGCGGATTTACTGCGCGATCAGGCGATGATCCCGGAGGTTCAGCGTATCGCCCGTCATATTCACGAGCGCTATCCCCGGCAAGCTCAGGCGCTTATTGAGCGCTGGATGCCGGAAACCGAACGCTATTCCAACGCGTAGCGCAAAGGTCCTCTCACCACGCTGCGCATAATTTTTCTTCAGATGAGTGGATTATGAAACGAGAACTGGCCATCGAATTTTCGCGTGTCACCGAAGCCGCCGCGCTGGCGGGCTATAAATGGTTGGGTCGTGGTGATAAAAACACTGCCGACGGCGCAGCCGTCAATGCCATGCGTATTATGCTCAACCTGGTCAATATTGACGGCACGATCGTGATCGGCGAAGGCGAAATCGATGAAGCGCCGATGCTGTATATTGGCGAGCGCGTCGGTACCGGCAACGGTGATGCGGTGGATATCGCCGTCGATCCCATCGAAGGCACGCGCATGACGGCGATGGGCCAGGCCAACGCGCTGGCGGTCATGGCGGTAGGCGATAAGGGCTGTTTCCTCAACGCGCCGGATATGTACATGGAAAAGCTGATTGTCGGTCCGGGGGCGAAAGGCGCTATTGATCTCAACCTGCCGCTGGCGGAAAACCTGCATAACATCGCCAGCGCGCTGAACAAACCGCTAAGTGAATTAACGGTCACCATTTTAGCCAAACCACGTCACGATGACGTTATTGTTGAACTACAAAAACTGGGCGTGCGCGTATTCGCCATCCCTGATGGCGACGTCGCGGCATCCATTCTCACCTGTATGCCAGACAGCGAAGTTGACGTCATGTACGGTATCGGCGGCGCACCGGAAGGTGTGGTGTCCGCAGCGGTGATTCGTGCGCTGGACGGCGATATGAATGGCCGTCTGCTGGCGCGTCATCACGTAAAAGGCGACAACGAAGAGAACCGCCGCATCGGCGAAAACGAGCTGCAGCGCTGCCAGGCAATGGGCATTGAAACGGGCAAAGTGCTGCGCCTGGACGATATGGCGCGCAGCGACAATGTGGTTTTTTCCGCCACCGGCATCACCAAAGGCGATCTGCTGGACGGTATCACGCGCAAGGGGAATATGGCCACCACCGAAACGCTGCTCATCCGCGGAAAATCCCGTACCATCCGCCGTATTCAGTCGATTCATTATCTCGATCGCAAAGATCCGGATATCCAGTTACACATCCTGTAAATCATTTGATCAATCGAGCTTTCCGGCCTTTTCGGGCTGGAAATCTGCTCTCGTCGCGGTGAAGATACGATAACAAGATTGAAAGGAGAGACGTTATGGCAAACTGGGTTACAGGCAAAGTGATAAAAGTGCAGAACTGGACTGATGCACTGTTTAGCCTCACCGTTCACGCGCCGGTTGATCCATTCACCGCAGGGCAGTTTGCCAAACTGGGGCTGGATGTTGACGGTGAACGCGTGCAGCGCGCCTATTCCTACGTCAACGCGCCCGGGAATCCTGATCTTGAGTTCTACCTGGTAACCGTACCGGAGGGCAAACTCAGCCCGCGGCTCGCGGCGCTGAAGCCGGGAGATGAAGTGCAGGTTGTCAGCGAGGCCGCCGGTTTCTTTGTGCTGGACGAAGTACCGGATTGCGACACGCTGTGGATGTTAGCCACGGGTACGGCGATTGGCCCGTACCTGTCGATTCTGGAAGAGGGGAAAGACCTGGAGCGCTTTAAAAACGTGGTGCTGGTACACGCGGCGCGGTATGCCGCCGACCTCAGCTACCTGCCGCAGATGCAGGCGCTGGCAGCACGCCATGCGGGTAAACTCCGCATTCAGCCGGTTGTCAGCCGGGAAAGCGTGCCGGGTATGCTGACGGGACGGATTCCGTTCCTGATTGAAACCGGCGCGCTGGAAGAGGCCGTTGGCCTGCCGATGAATGCCGATAACAGCCACGTCATGCTGTGTGGGAACCCGCAGATGGTGCGCGACACCCAGCAGTTGCTGAAAGAGACCCGGCAGATGCGCAAGCATCTGCGTCGCCGCCCTGGCCATATGACTGCCGAACACTACTGGTAGTCAGGACGCCGCTTTCCAGCGTACATCCAGCGTCTCGGCACCAAACTTATTCGCCCCCTGGGTGCCGACAAATGCGCCCAGATCAATAAGCATCATGACGATAATCAGCGTCGGAATGAACCGCCCTACGCCCCACTGCCAGACGCCGGGCAACATGGACCAGTTCCCCGCCAGCAGCATCCACGCCAGAATCAGCAGTAGCGCCCAGAGCCCGGATTTTCCCCGATCGTGCAGGCGTTTAACGGTGACTGCCGCCGTGGGCCACAACAGGCACACCAGAATAAAAGCCGCCGTTTGCAAATTGAGAAGATTACTGCCAGCCAGCGTAAACAGCGCGCTCATGGTCATTATCCAGATAGCAATCCAGATCCAGAAATCGCGGCGTCCAATCCGCCCTTTAATTGAGAATAGCCACTGCTGTAGGGACATATTTTATTCCTTATGATCATCACTGGCGTAGTTTAGCCTGGAGGAGTGACTTTTTGACAAGCGCGGCGGTTATCGTTTTAATCATCTGCAGACAAAAAAAGGAAAGATGGGTATGAAGAAGTGGACAACCTTATGTTTTATTGGCCTGGCGGCGCTATCCGTCGGCCCGGAAGCGTTGTCCGCCGGGTCTGAGTCCACCACCACGGCGCCCTATCTTCTCCCGGGCTCGCCGGTTTTTGATACCTCCATCAGCGAGTTTCGGGAAAAATTTAACGCGAATAATCCAAATCTACCACTCAATGAATTTCGCGCCATTACCTCCAGCCGGGACCAGGCGAACCTGACCCGCGCCGCCAGCAAAATTAACGAAAACCTTTACGCCTCTACCGCCCTTGAGCGCGGGACGCTCAAAATTAAATCAATGCAAATCACCTGGCTGCCGATTGAGGGGCCGCAGCAAAGAGCGGCGAAAGCCAAAGCGCAGGAGTATATGAGTGCCGTAATACGCGCTTTCGTGCCTACGCTTAGCCAGATACAAAGCCAGCAGAAGCTGCAAAAATTGCTGGCCGCAGGGAAAGGAAAGCGTTATTTCACGGAAAGCGAAGGCGCGGTGCGCTATGTTGTGGCTGACGACGGTGAAAAGGGGCTAACCTTCGCTGTTGAACCGATTAAGCTGGCGCTATCTGAAACGCTGGAAAACAACAATAAATGACAAAAAGCAAAGCCTTTCCAGGGATGAATCTCTATACTGTTTCACAGACCATGCTGCCCGCGGGGGCGGCTATATTCCTTAATTCGCTTTAAAGCGTGGAGAATAAAAATGCGACATCCTTTAGTGATGGGTAACTGGAAACTGAACGGCAGCCGCCACATGGTAAACGAACTGGTCGCTAACCTGCGTACCGAACTGGCTGGCGTAACCGGCTGTGCCGTTGCCATTGCTCCGCCTGAGATGTACATCGACCTGGCTAAACAAGCCGCAGCAGGCAGCCACATTCACCTGGGCGCGCAGAACGTTGACCTGAACCTGTCCGGCGCATTCACCGGCGAAACATCTGCCGCAATGCTGAAAGACATCGGCGCTCAGTACATCATTATCGGCCACTCCGAGCGTCGTACCTACCACAAAGAATCCGATGAATTTATCGCTAAAAAATTCGCTGTTCTGAAAGAACAGGGGCTGATCCCGGTACTGTGCATCGGTGAAACCGAAGCAGAAAACGAAGCGGGAAAAACGGAAGAAGTGTGCGCGCGTCAGATCGACGCCGTTCTGAAAACTCAGGGCGCGAGCGCGTTCGAAGGCGCCGTTATCGCTTACGAACCGGTGTGGGCAATCGGTACCGGCAAATCCGCTACCCCGGCTCAGGCTCAGGCGGTACACAAATTTATTCGTGACCACATCGCGAAAGCCGATGCGAAAGTGGCTGAGCAAGTCATCATCCAGTATGGCGGCTCCGTTAACGCGGGCAACGCGGCGGAGCTGTTCACCCAGCCGGATATCGACGGCGCGCTGGTTGGCGGCGCATCCTTGAAAGCTGACGCTTTCGCGGTGATCGTTAAAGCCGCTGAAGCGGCAAAAAATGCGTAAGATACAATAGTTACAATACAAATGGCCCGGACAAAACGTCCGGGTTCTTTTTATCCTGCTACAATTTCCCCAACGCCTGATACCACAGATAATCCAGCGGCAGCAAAATCAAATAGCTCACTGCCGCCAGCGCAATACACAGCAGCATGCCGGCACGCGCAGGGACTTTTCCCAGCCCCATCGCCACCACAATCGGCGACGCCTGATACGGCAGCAGCGGCGTAGAGTAGCCCAGCACCTGAATCATAATCACACTTAACAGCGGGAAGCCGGTGGCATCGGCAAAGCTCTGAGCGAAGGTGGTATACAGCGCCGGCACGCCGTTAGCGGTCATAATAAAGTTCAGCGCGCTGGTGATACCAGTCAATGCGAGAAAGCTGGTGAACGGGCTCTCTTGATCCAGCGGCATAATATGCAGCAACGCATTCCCCATCACACGACCAATACCGGTTTGAGTCACCGTGATCGCCAGCCCCAGAATTCCGGCAACATAGAGGCAGGTGCGAATATTCACCCCGCTGGAGAACTCTTCGCCGCGAATAAAACCGATCCGCGGCAGAAGCGTGATCGCTGCCGCCGCCAGCCCGGTCCAGGCTGGCCCGACGCCGTGCCAGCTCTCCGTCACCCACAGCGTCAATACTGCCGCCAACATCCACGCCAGGCGCTTCTCGTCACGGCTCATTGGCGGCTGCGGCGTCATATCGCTCGGCGGATGGGGTTGCCCGGGAAACAGCCAGCATATCAGCGCAATCAACACCGCCCCTTTCAACCAGCCGAGCACCGGTGTATGGAGCAGTAAATAGGGCACGTAATTCAGGTGGATACCGTATGACCCTTCCGCCGCGCCGCTCATCACCAGATTCGGTACGTTGGCAGGCAGAATCGTGGCGGACAGTTGAAAGGTACCGAACCCAACCGCCAGCGCCAGCCCGTACCAGGGGCGCGTGCCATCCTCAATACCCGCACGCTTCGCCATCGCCGCAACAATCGGCATCAGCAGCGCAATGCGCCCCATATTGGATGGCATAACGAAAGCCAGGGCATAGCTGAGCAGCACTACGCTACCAACCATCAGCGGCCAGGAATTGGTCAACCGCGACGATAGCGCCCGCGCCGCTCTGTCCGCCAGACCGGTTTTGCGAATGGCGATCCCCAGCACAAAGCCGCTGAATACCAGCCAGAAAGCCGATGAGGCGAAGCCGCCGAAGATAACATCCGGCGGAGCGATTTTGGCAATCATTGCGGCGGCAAAAAACAGCAACGCGGTCAAAAACTCCGGCAGCAGCGAAGTCGCCCAAAGAAGAATAGTGATACCAACGATAATCGTAGGAAGGAACAGAGGATGGGACAACCAGAGTGACATACCTGTCTCCTGTCGTTTTTTTCAGCAAGAATACGCCAGCCAGTAAGACAGGTAAACGCTTGAGATGATGTAATGCCAGCCAGATAAGCAAGCCATCAGCACGCCACTTTCATCTGGCGGCCACTTCTGGATGCGCCCTTACGTTCTCACCAGCGTCCCTGATGCGTACCGCCTCCATGCGGTAAGTGCGCGATGAATTTGCGGCCCCCAATGCTGAAGGCCATAAAAATGGCGGATATCGCGGGGTTAATGCAGGATCGCGCAACGATGATCCTGAAGTTCTTCCGCCGATGCGCGATTGAGCGTCAGCAAATTACGCTCGGTCGCCAGCAGTACCAGCGATCCGTCACTCTGTTTCGCCATTGCCAGCGCAAAGCGGCCCATATGCTCCCGCGCCTCCGGCACCTCTTCCGCCAGCATCAGGAACGGGCTGCGCTGCGCCAGCTCCGTTTCGGTAACCCGACGCGCCAGATATTTATGGCCCATTAACCCACCGGGCAGCGGCAACCAGCGGCTGCTAATAGCGGACGCTTCGTTATCCAGTTGCGTTCGAACATCAGGCCGCAGGCAGGAGATATGAATATGGAGATGATTTTGCGTACGCCCGCTGCGTGAGTTGATAGCCAAAGAGACCACATTATCCGATACGGCGGAACCACGATGCTGACTCAAGATTTCGCGCCTCTGCCAGGCCTGCCAGAAGAAGTTTGGCGTCAATGGGTTAAGCAACAACGGGCTTTCGGTACCGTTAATACGGTAAGTCGGCATCAACAGGTACTGCAGCGGACCATTGCGATCCTTCAACAGAACATAGCCAGCCTTCAGGTTCACTTCCGCACAGGGCGCAGGATTATGATTCTGCTGTTGGTCAGGGACGCACTGTTGCAGCACAATGTGACGCAACGCGTCAGGATTGCCGGAATGGAACCAGTGATAACCGCCAGCAATCGCCGCCAGAACCACAACCAGCAACGCTAATAAAAGATACCGTACTCTTCGCATTATGTTTTCCTGTCTCGGCCGGAAACGGAAGAGTAGCGCAGTTTAATGACTAAATGAAAACAGAAGAGAGTTACGGAATCCTTTTCCGGCGGTGAGGCGGCAAAACCGCCACGCTGCATGAACGTCGCTCCCCGACAGGCAAGGGTGCCGCCGGGGACAAACTAAGAGAATTAACGCTGGCTAATCTGATCGAAGGTGCCGCCGTTAGAAAAGTGCTCTTTCTGGGCTTTAGTCCAGCCGCCAAATACATCATCAATAGTGAACAACTTCAGTTTCGGGAACTCACTGGCATATTTTTTCGCCACTTCAGGGTCCCGTGGGCGATAGAAATTCTTCGCCGCGATCTCCTGGCCTTCCGGCGAGTAGAGATACTTCAGATACGCTTCCGCCACCTGGCGGGTTCCTTTTTTGTCGACCACTTTATCAACGACAGCAACGGTCGGCTCAGCCAGAATCGATTCACTCGGGGTGATGATTTCAAATTTATCTTTACCCAGCGCGCTCGTCGCCAGCAGGGCTTCGTTTTCCCAGGCAATCAGCACATCGCCAATGCCGCGCTCGACAAAGGTGTTGGTTGCGCCACGCGCGCCAGAATCCAGCACTTCAACGTTCTTAAACAGCGCTTTCACGAACGCCTGAGCTTTAGCCTGATCGCCATTGTTATGATGCAGAGCGTAGCCCCAGGCCGCCAGATAGTTCCAGCGCGCGCCGCCGGAAGTTTTCGGGTTCGGAGTAATCACCGACACACCTGGTTTTATCAGGTCGTTCCAGTCATGAATCTGCCTGGGATTGCCTTTACGTACGAGGAACACAATGGTTGAAGTATATGGCGCCGAGTTATCCGGCAGGCGTTTCAGCCAGTTTTTATCAATCCGGCCGCGCTCAGCAATCGCGTCGACGTCATAGGCCAGCGCAAGAGTGACAACATCGGCATCAATGCCATTGATTACCGAGGTCGCCTGTTTGCCGGAGCCGCCATGAGACTGGCGAATCACCACGTTGTCGCCAGTTTCCTGCTTCCAGTGCGCGCTAAACGCTTTATTGTACTGTTCGTACAGCTCACGCGTCGGATCGTAAGAAACGTTTAATAGTTGAATATCTTTTGCCAGAACGCTGGCGGATGCCAGCAACAGAGTTAACCCTACGCCCCATTTATTCATCGCACCGCTCTCTTTGTGTTGTGTTGTGAGGGGTTAAGCGTGCCAGAAAGCCAATCGATGATTAAAGAATAAAAAAAGATTTGCTATAACTTGTGAATATATAAAGCGGGGGGAATACCCTCTCCCAAACGGGAGAGGGGGAAATCATTATACTTCTTCCATGCGGCCCAGCAGCGCCTGCAGACGATCCTGCCAGCCCTGCAGCTGTTCTTTCAACTGACCGTTTTCACGCTCAATTTCTTCACGGGTGTGCTGCGCGCTCTGTACTTCCTGCGCCAGCGTGTTGTTCTTTTCTTTCAGCTCTTCGATTTCCATCTGTAACAGAGTGATGGTATCAATCGCCTGCTGAACTTTAGATTCTAATTTCTCAAACACTTCTAATGACATCGTCATACCTCTCCTGAACTTGCAAGGCGTTGATAGAAACCGTCCGTTTCGTATACGCGTTGACGCCTTAACGAAAATTAGCGCACTACAGTAATGATGTAGTCGATTGTATGAAGCCCCGCCGTCACTGTCCAGCGGCAAGCCGCGCAGATTGCGGTTTGCAACACTTTTCAGCCTTTACCTGGTCTGCTAACTGTGTTTCCCCGCGACTTTTTCATAATTGTTAATCTTCAGGTTAAAAAATTGAGCGGTGAAACGCTCCCGCAAAATGGCTGAACACCCGTTTATAGCGCGAAAACGCTCATTTTCTTGACGCAGCACACACATTTGAATTTCGATATTTCTCGTTTTTGCTCGTTAACGATAAATTAACACTATGCCTACACGGCAGCGTGGTCGCCCGCGACCTTCAGACATACAATAACCATCATTACGCTTCAGGATTCAATTATGAGCCAAACATCAACACTAAAAGGCCAGTGCATTGCAGAGTTCCTCGGTACCGGGTTGTTGATCTTTTTCGGCGTTGGGTGCGTCGCTGCGCTCAAGGTCGCGGGGGCCAGCTTCGGTCAATGGGAAATCAGCATCATCTGGGGTCTCGGTGTCGCAATGGCGATTTACCTGACCGCAGGCGTGTCCGGGGCGCACCTTAACCCGGCGGTTACCATCGCGCTATGGCTGTTCGCCTGTTTCGATGGTTGTAAAGTCGTTCCTTTTATCATTTCGCAATTCGCTGGCGCCTTTTGCGCTGCAGCTTTGGTTTACGGGCTTTATTACAATCTTTTCTTCGATTTCGAACATACTCACCATATGGTGCGCGGTAGCGTCGAAAGTCTTGAACTGGCCGGCATATTCTCCACTTACCCCAATCCACATATCAATTTTGTGCAGGCCTTCGCGGTAGAAATGGTGATTACCGCTATCCTGATGGGCGTCATTCTGGCGCTGACTGACGATGGTAATGGCGTGCCGCGTGGCCCGCTGGCCCCGCTGTTGATCGGCCTGCTGATCGCCGTTATTGGCGCATCTATGGGCCCGCTGACCGGCTTCGCCATGAACCCGGCGCGTGATATTGGCCCAAAAGCCTTCGCCTGGCTGGCCGGCTGGGGAAACATCGCCTTCACTGGCGGCAAAGATATCCCTTATTTCCTGGTGCCGCTCTGTGCGCCAGTGGTCGGTGCTGCACTGGGTGCGTTCGGCTACCGCAAGCTGATTGGCCGCCATCTCCCCTGCGACACCTGCGTCGTCGAAGTCGAAGAAAAAGCAGCAACCACTTCACACTCAACGTCGCAACACAAAGCTTCGCTGTAATCTGACTACGGGACTCATACTATGACCGACAAAAAATATATCGTAGCGCTCGACCAGGGCACCACCAGTTCCCGCGCCGTTGTAATGGATCACGATGCCAATATCGTCAGCGTCTCTCAGCGAGAATTCGAACAAATCTATCCCCGCCCGGGTTGGGTTGAACACGACCCAATGGAGATCTGGGCATCGCAAAGTTCCACGCTGGTTGAAGTGCTGGCAAAAGCCGATATCAGCTCCGATCAAATCGCGGCGATTGGCATCACCAACCAGCGTGAAACCGCCATCGTGTGGGAGCGAGAGACCGGTAAGCCGATTTACAACGCTATCGTCTGGCAGTGCCGTCGTACCGCTGAAATCTGCGAGCAGCTTAAGCGCGACGGTATGGAAGAGTACATCCGCAAGGCCACCGGCCTGGTGGTTGACCCCTACTTTTCCGGCACCAAAGTGAAGTGGATCCTCGACCATGTCGATGGCGCGCGCGAACGCGCGAAACGCGGCGAATTGCTGTTCGGCACCGTGGATACCTGGCTTATCTGGAAAATGACCCAGGGGCGCGTCCACGTTACCGATTACACCAACGCTTCACGTACCATGCTGTTCAATATCCACACGCTGGACTGGGACGACAAAATGCTTGATGCGCTGGATATCCCGCGCGCCATGCTGCCGGAAGTGCGCAAGTCCTCCGAAGTGTACGGCCAGACCAATATCGGCGGTAAAGGCGGCACGCGTATTCCCATCGCCGGTATCGCGGGCGACCAGCAGGCTGCGCTATTCGGCCAACTGTGCGTTAAAGAAGGGATGGCGAAAAACACCTACGGCACCGGCTGCTTTATGTTGATGAATACCGGCGAAAAAGCCGTGGCGTCAACGCATGGTCTGCTGACTACCATCGCCTGCGGCCCCCGCGGTGAGGTGAACTACGCCCTGGAAGGCGCGGTGTTTATGGCTGGTGCCTCCATCCAGTGGCTGCGTGATGAAATGAAGCTGATTAGCGACGCGTTCGATTCCGAATATTTCGCCACCAAAGTGAAAGATACCAATGGCGTGTACGTGGTACCGGCGTTTACCGGCCTTGGGGCGCCGTACTGGGATCCGTATGCCCGTGGCGCGATTTTTGGTCTGACCCGCGGCGTGAACGCGAATCACATTATTCGCGCGACGCTGGAGTCGATTGCTTATCAGACCCGCGATGTGCTGGAAGCCATGCAGGCAGATTCCGGAATTCGTCTGCACGCTCTGCGCGTCGACGGTGGCGCTGTGGCCAACAATTTCCTGATGCAGTTCCAGTCCGATATTCTCGGCACTCGCGTGGAGCGCCCGGAAGTACGTGAAGTTACCGCGCTGGGCGCAGCCTATCTGGCTGGTCTGGCGGTCGGTTTCTGGCAGAACCTGGATGAGCTGCAGGAAAAAGCGATTATTGAGCGCGAGTTCCGTCCGGGGATCGAAACCACCGAGCGTAACTATCGCTATAGCGGCTGGAAAAAAGCGGTAAAACGCGCCCTGGCGTGGGAAGAGCACGACGAGGGGTAATATTGTCGCGGGTGAGTTCCACTCTCGCCCGCTGGCAGGGTAATCACCCAGGCCCGGACGGGCATACCTCGCCAATCCGGGCTTTTTCTGCCCGGATTCGGTTGCAATACGCTGTTTTTATGATCATCAACGTCCAGGCAGTCCTCTCACTGACCGGAACGACGTCTTATCGACACCGAATGCATTCGCACACCGCAAGGCGCCGGATGGCCGATCCCGAGAAATCAGGAAGAATTTTTCATCAGAAGAGCAGAGAAAAAGTGACAAAAAAAGATATTTTGTCGGGATACTGCTGCGATCAATGATGCAAAGTGTTAACAATAAATTAGCGTATTTCTCCTGTAGCAATATTTACCGATGAAACATTGGCAAACGTTTGCTTTTGACCGGCAGTCCGATAAAATTCCTGCTTTGCCACTTTTGGGATTGTTGTGATGTCCGTGAATACCGCAGAGCCAGAAAATGCGCAACCGATTGCGCATAAGCAAACCAGCGAATTGATCTATCGGCTTGAAGACCGCCCGCCGTTACCGCAAACGTTATTCGCCGCTTTCCAGCACCTGCTGGCGATGTTTGTCGCGGTAATCACCCCGGCGCTGTTAATTTGCCAGGCTCTGGGCCTTCCTGCTCAGGACACACAACACATCATCAGCATGTCCCTCTTTGCCTCCGGTGTGGCGTCAATTATCCAAATTAAGGCCTGGGGCCCGGTTGGTTCCGGGTTGCTCTCTATTCAGGGCACCAGCTTTAACTTTGTCGCGCCGCTCATTATGGGGGGGACCGCGCTGAAAACCGGCGGCGCCGATGTGCCGACCATGATGGCCGCGCTGTTCGGTACGCTGATGCTGGCCAGCTGCACGGAAATGGTACTCTCCCGCGTGCTGCACCTCGCACGCCGTATCATTACCCCGCTGGTCTCCGGCGTGGTGGTGATGATTATCGGCCTGTCGTTGATTCAGGTTGGCCTGACCTCCATCGGAGGCGGCTACGGGGCGATGGCCGATCACACCTTCGGCGCGCCGAAAAATCTGCTACTGGCAGGTATCGTCCTGGCGCTGATTATTATCCTTAACCGCCAACGCAATCCGTACCTGCGCATCGCTTCCCTGGTTATCGCGATGGCGGCCGGTTATCTGGCGGCATGGTTCCTGGGTATGCTGCCGACCAATAGCGCCCCGACGGAAAGCAGCCTGATTATGGTGCCAACCCCCCTTTACTATGGGCTGGGCATCGACTGGAACCTGCTACTGCCGCTGATGCTGGTATTTATGATTACCTCGCTGGAAACCATCGGCGATATCACCGCCACTTCTGACGTCTCCGAGCAGCCGGTTTCCGGTTCGCTATATATGAAACGCCTGAAAGGCGGCGTGCTGGCAAACGGTCTGAACTCGTTTGTCTCTGCGGTGTTCAATACTTTCCCCAATTCATGCTTCGGCCAGAACAACGGCGTCATCCAACTGACCGGCGTCGCCAGCCGCTATGTCGGGTTCGTCGTGGCGTTGATGCTGATCGTGCTCGGTCTGTTCCCGGCGGTAAGCGGTTTCGTACAGCATATTCCTGAGCCGGTACTCGGCGGCGCAACGCTGGTGATGTTCGGGACTATCGCCGCTTCCGGCGTGCGTATTGTTTCCCGCGAGCCACTGAACCGCCGCGCAATCCTGATTATCGCCCTGTCGCTGGCCGTCGGTCTTGGCGTCTCCCAACAGCCGCTGATCCTGCAGTTCGCCCCTGACTGGCTGAAGAATCTGCTCTCTTCCGGTATCGCTGCCGGTGGTATCACGGCAATTATACTGAATCTGATTTTCCCGCCAGAAAAAAACTGATCCTGTCTGGTGCCCCGGCCACATACTGATGGTCGGGGCGCGAGTATCATCAACGCCACATCATCTCATTACACAATTCCTGTCTTGAGGATTGTGCATAATTCGGGCATAACAGCCTTATATGCCTCGCTCAGGATCGAAGACCATGAAATTTCTCGAAAAGCTGATTCTCTGGCTGTTGATTGCCCTGCTGGTGGCGGTTATCGCCGCTTATTTCCTGCTGCAAACCCGCTGGGGGGCGCGCCAGGCCAGCGCCTGGCTAAGCGACGGTACTGGCTGGCAGGTCTCCTTCGACAAGATGGAGCATAATTTCTCCTCGCCCCTGCACCTGCGGCTGCAAAACGTCACCCTCGGTCGCGACGGCAAACCCGCCACGCTGGTTGCTAAAACGGTGGATATCGGTTTTAGCAGTCGCCAGTTTAGCAACCCGCTGCACGCTGACGATATTGTTCTCAGTAACGGCACGCTCAATTTCTCGCCGTCTTCCGCGGCACTGCCGTTTGCTGCGGACCGTCTGCAGTTGCGCAACATGGCGTTCAACAGCCCGGAAAGCGACTGGGATCTCAGCGCTCAACGCGTCACCGGCGGCGTCAGCCCATGGGTACCGGAAGCCGGTAATGTCCTTGGCAAGAAAACACAGATTCAGATGAGCGCCGGATCAATGACGCTCAACGGGATTGAAACCAGCAATGTGCTGATTCAGGGCAATATTGATAACGGGGAAGTGACGCTCTCAACCATCGGAGCGGATGTTGCGCGCGGCACACTCACCGGCACGGCGAAACGTAGCGCCGACGGTAGCTGGCAGGTCAATAATTTACGCCTCAACGAGATCCGCCTGCAAAGCAATAAATCGCTTGCCGACTTTTTTGCGCCACTGGGCACCCTTCCTTCGCTGCAAATTGGTCGTATTGATATCACCGACGCCAGCCTGCAGGGGCCTGGCTGGGCGGTCACCAACCTCGATCTAAATCTGCGCAACCTCGCCCTGAATCACGGCGACTGGCAAAGCCAGGATGGTGCGCTGTCGATGAATGCCGACGAATTTATTTATGGCTCATTGCATTTTCTCGATCCTATTCTCAACGCCGGTTTCTCGCCGCAGGGCCTCGCCCTGCGCCAGTTCACCTCGCGCTGGGAGGGAGGGATGGTGCGCACGTCCGGCAACTGGCTGCGCGCCGACCGTGCCCTGGTGCTGGATGACACCGCGTTCGCGGGTCTCGAATATACCCTGCCCGCCAACTGGAAGCAGTTGTGGATGGAACCACTACCGGAGTGGCTGCAAAGCCTGACGCTGAAAAAATTTAGCGCCAGCCGTAACCTGATTATTGATGTTGAACCGACATTCCCGTGGCAGATTACCGCCCTTGATGGCTACGGCGGCGAGCTACAGCTGGTGAAAAACCGCAGCTGGGGCATATGGAACGGCAGTGCGACGCTGAACGCCGCTGCCGCCACCTTTAATCGTATCGACGTCCGCCGTCCATCGCTGAAGCTTAGCGCAAACGCCTCAACGGTGAACATTAACGAACTCAGCGCCTTTACTGAACGCGGCATTTTGCAGGCCACAGCGGTGGTCTCACAGCTCCCGCAGCGACGGGTTAATGTAAGTCTGAATGGCCGCGGCGTGCCGCTGAATATTTTACAGGCGTGGGGCTGGCCGGCGCTGCCGATTTCCGGCGACGGTAATCTCCAGTTGACCGCTACCGGCAGCGTCCTGGCCGATGCGTCGCTGAAGCCAACCGTCAACGGCCAGCTTAGTGCGATCAATATGGAGAAGCAGCAGGTTGCGCAGATAATGCGCAATGGAGACGTCACTACGACTCAGGAGCCTTCAGCTCCAACAGTTGCCACGCCTTAAATGCGAGGGGGATTTTCTTTTCGCCTGTTTTTGTTCGGCGGACTGTTCCGTTCACCGCCATTACGAGGACATCGGTTATATCCTCAGCCTGTGAACGGCCTGCAAATTGAGGGGCGACCTACAACTTCTTCAGCAGTGCCTGGTGTACGTTAGCGGGCAGGAAGTGGGAGACATCGCCCTGGTGGCGCGCGACTTCTTTGACCAGCGATGATGAGATAAACGACCACTCTTTGCACGGCATCAGAAAAACGCTTTCCAGCGTTGGCATCAGATGCCGGTTCATATGCGCCAGCTGCATCTCATATTCAAAATCCGCTACCGCCCGCAGACCGCGAATTAAAATATTCGCCTGCTGCGCGCGGGCGAAATTAGCCATTAAATCACTGAAGCCAATAACTTCAACGTTGACCAGGTGCGCCGTGGCCTGCGTTGCCAGCGCAATCCGCTCATCGAGGGTGAACATGGGTTTTTTACTCGGGCTGGCGGCGATCGCCAGCAGGACTTTATCAAACATGCTGGCCGCACGGGTGACGATATCAATATGGCCGTTAGTGACAGGATCGAAGGTTCCCGGATAGATCGCTTTTGTGCTCATAATGACACTTTCTCCGAGTAGCCGCGGCTTAGCGCCCACAGCTCGGTGTATTTATTAAACGTATATTGCGCATTGACCACCGCCAGCAGCCAGCCCTGTCTGCCATCCAGAATTCCGCCGCGCAGCAGTAGCGTTTTCACAAATGCTCCCAGAGTATGGCCGAAGATCGCAACCAACGAGGTTTTTTTACCTTTCTGGTAACGCTCCAGCGCCCAGGCGGCGGCATAAGCTAACTGCTTTTGCTGAAAGGCGGAAAAATCACGGCAGGTTAAATGCAGTAAGTCGCCGGAAAGTTCAACGACCTGCGCGCCTTTACTGTCGAGAGATTCATGTACCAGATTATCGTTATAGCGATAACGCTCGCGTTGATACAGGCGCATCACGCGGTCAGGGTACCAGCCGCTGTGGCGCATAAAGCGGCCAAGAAAATAGTTGCGCCGGGCGATGCTGTATATCGCGCCGGTTTGCGGTGCGGCCAGCACGCTGCGGATAGCTTGCGCAAGCTCTGGGGTGACGCGCTCATCGGTATCGAGCATCAGTACGTAATCGCCGGAGGCGTACTCCTGGGCCCGCTGACGCTGAATTCCGTAGCCCTGCCAGTCGCGATTGATATGAACCTGCACGCCCAGGCTGCGGGCTAATTCAACCGTATTGTCGCTACTGCCGGAATCCAGCAGGATGATTTCATCGGCCCAGTTTACCGACGCCAGGCAATCGGGCAACAGATCTGCGGCGTTTTTGGCGATCATCACGACCGAAAGTCGAGGCGACATTAATGGCTCCGCTGTGGCAGATAGGGTTGCAGTAACTGTAGCAGACGGGAGAGCGCGCCCTGGTTCTGGTGCAGCACTTCCACCGCGTGGCGGCCATACCACAGGCGGTAGTCTTCATCCGTCAGCAGGTTAGACACCTGCGTCACCAGAGAACTGACGTCGGTGACGGTAATCAGGCCGTCGGCCTGCTGCAGCCTGGCGCAGATATCTTTGAAATTGAAAGTATGCGGGCCCATCAGCACCGGGATTGCGTGGGCAGCGGGCTCCAGCGGATTATGGCCCCCGCGTTCCACCAGGCTACCGCCGACAAACGCAAGGTCGGCAATGCCGTACAGCAGCATCAGTTCCCCCATGGTATCGCCAATCACCACCTGAGTGCTGCCAGAGGGAATCTCACCGGTGCTGCGCAGGGTGTAGCTCATCCCCGCTTTGCGCACCATCTCGCGGGCGTCGATAAAGCGCTCCGGATGACGAGGGACGAGGATCAACAGCAGACCGGGGAAGGTCTCCAGCAGCTTTCTGTGCGCCTGGAGAATAATTTGTTCTTCGCCGTCGTGGGTGCTGGTGGCAATCCAGACCTGGCGATGCGGCGCCCACTGGCGGCGCAAAGTAATGGCGCGTGCGGCCAGCTCCGGCGTCACCGAGATGTCGAATTTCAGACTCCCGGTGACCGCCAGTTGATTGCGCTTCAGACCCAGGCTAATAAAGCGGTTTGCATCTTCTTCATTCTGCGCGGCGATAAGCGTAATGCGGCTCAACAAACGGCGCATAAATTTGCCCAGTCTGGCATAACCCTTCGCCGAACGTTCGGACAAACGGGCGTTAGCGATCACCAGCGGGATTTTACGCTTATGCAGCGTTGCGATCATATTCGGCCATAGCTCGGTCTCCATGACGATAACCAGTTTCGGCTGTACAGTATTGAAGAAACGATTCATCGCACCGGGCAGGTCGTAAGGCAGATAGACGTGATGCACGTCTTTACCGAAAGCGGACATCGCTCGCTCCGAACCGGTTGGGGTCATGGTAGTGACAGTAATCGGCAGAGAGGGGTAACGATGGCGTAACGCGCGTACCAGCGGGATAGCCGCCAGAGTTTCGCCTACGGAAACGGAATGCAGCAAAATGCCATCCGGTTCTACCTTGTTCTGACAGAAGCCATAACGCTCCGCCCAGCGTTTACGATAGGCAGGGGCCTTACGGCTGCGTAAAAGCAACCGCAGCCACACCAGCGGCTGAATAAGGTAGAGTAAGGCGGTATAAAGCAATTCCAAGCGATTTATCCGTATTTATGTTTTTGCGGGCAAATTCTAAGCATTTACCCCGCGTAAAGCTATCTCTTTGGCAGAAACGAAGGGATTCTGTATTAAGCCGCGTCGCGATAGCGCCTGATGCGCAGATAGCGGCGCCCGAGACGCCAGCGTAAACGCGGCGTACGGGCGTTTTTCCAGATCAGACGCCAGATGCCGCGCTCAAAAAATTCTTTAACGATAATATGTTTTTTTGCCTCATCTTTCATGCTATCGAAGGTATGGATAATTCCCAGCCCCTCTTTGGCTATCTGCCAGCGGCAGGCGGAAATATCGCGAACCTTATCCGGATAACGCTGGTTGATAATCTCCAGCATCTCCAGAATCTTCATATAGTGGCGCGCCGAGCGCATCAGCGTATCGTCGTTATCCGGCTTATGCGACACCGATTGCGAATGAATATAGTAATCGTAGAACGGTTCACTGGTGTACTGCACCCGTTCAGCCGCCAGCAACACTTCCGTGGTCCAGGGAATATCCTGATGGCGCAGACCCGGCTCAAAGTGAAAGTTGTGCTGAGCGATAAACGCACGACGGTAGATATTCAGCCAGGTGACATGCAGGAACTTGCGTGAATCCAGCGCCTGCTTTAACCACGCGTGGCCGGGCAACACGCCGGTAGACCGCAGACGGTCGGGCGGGAAAATGGGGTGGATATCTTTTTTCGTCTCGTAGACGTAGCGGCCATTGCAGGTCGCTACGTCGAGGTTGCCCTTTTCCGCCATCTCCAGCAGGGTACGATACATGCCAGGGTAAAACTTATCGTCAATATCCGGGAAGGCCAGGTACTTACCGGCGGCCACCGCAAGCCCGGTATTACGCGCCACCGAAACGCCCTGATTTTCCTGCTCCAGCACCTTCACGTTTTGCAGACGATCTTTCCACTGGTCAATAACCCCGAGGCTGCCGTCCGTCGAACCGTCGTTTACCAGGATCAGCTCATAGCTTTCCAGTTGCTGTTGCTCAAGACACGCAAAAAATTGCGCAAGGAATTTTTCACCGTTATAAACGGCGGCCACGATGCTCAACAAAGGCGTTTGACTCATCACTCATTCGTCCTGGTTAAATAACGGTGTCAGACGCTGCGCAGCTGACGGTACTGCTGACAAATCGACGCGACGCTAAATTTTTCCAGCGCCGATACGTCGATGGCAGGCGGGCTATGGTAAATGCTTTGCATCGTCTGAGCCAGTGCCTGGCTGTTCAGATCCGCCAGACCGCGCGATAGCCCGCCGGTTAAAATTTCGCTCACGCCGCCCGGACAGCGGGTGCTGGCGACCGGCGTCTCCAGCAACAGCGCTTCAACGATCACATTGCCGAAGCCCTCGCTATCGGAGCTCAGCACCAGCATCCGCGCGCCTTTAATCCACGGCAGCGGGTTTTTCTGGAAGCCTTTAAACAGGACGCGATCGCCAACCTGCAGCGTCTGCGCCAGCTGACGCAGGCGCTGTTCCTGCTCCGTTTTCCCCTGCCCCAACAGCACCAGCGGCGCATCAATACCACTCTGCGCATAGGCTTCAATCAGCCGATCGTGACGTTTGCCGGGATGGAAGCGTCCTACGTGAATGATATAGTCGCCCTCAGGCCGCTCGCTGGCTTCTGCCGCCGCGGCGCGCAGGGCGGCGATATCAAACGGATTATAAATAGTTTTCAACTGGGCGGGATGAATAGCGAACTGTTCCACCAGATCCCTGCCAACCGCATCGGAGACGGTAACGATGTTGCGCCCCTGGTAAACGCGCTTGATCTTCTGTTGCTTTATCCAGCGATCGAAGCCGGTGCGATGGCCGAGATATGAAGCGGAAAACATACCGTGCAGGCAGAACCAGAGGTTACGCCCGCGCAACAGTCGACTGCGGCGGACAATACGGTCGGTTTTATGCAGATTCGAGAGCACCAGGTCGAAACGCCCCTGCTGTTCCGCTTTCTCCACTGCCGCATCAAGCTGGCGCGCGCGTCGGGAAAGCTCGGTTAGCTTGCGCCACGGTTTGCGGCAACGGTCAACGATGACCTGATAATCCAGGCCTTCCGGCAACGGATAATCGCAGACGTCGCGCAGGGAAAATAGCGAGACCTGTTCGCCCTCGCTGAGAAACTGCTCCGCCAGGGTCAACACCACTTTTTCCGCGCCGCCGCCCGGCAGACCGTCGATGACAAACAGTATGCGCATTGTTATTTCACCAAATCCTGATAAAGGGAGAGCAACTGCGCCGATAAGCGTTCGCTGGTGCAGGCCATGATACGCTCGCGGGCGCATTCGCCTTCTGCCGAACCTAAAGCGCGGGCGGGGAGCGCAATAACCGACTCCCGCAGGGCCGGAATATCCAGCGCATCGCAAACATAACCGCTACGCCCCTGAACGATAAATTCCGCGCCGCCGCAGCCGGTGGTGGTGATCACCGGCAGACCGCAGGCCATCGCTTCAAGGATCACGTTAGGGAACGGATCGTACAGCGTTGGCAGCAGCAGACCGTCGGCCATCTGATAGAACGGCAGGGTTTCCGACTGCATACCGAAAAAGCGGACCCGCGCCTCGCAGCCCAGGGTTTTCGCCAGTTGCTGGTAACGCTTCTGCTCTTTATCTTTACCGACCACCAGCAGGTAGCGATCGGTGGGGGCGATGGCGCGAATCGCCGCATCCAGCCCCTTACGCTCAAACCCGGAGCCCACGTAGATCAGGCAGGTCGCCTGCTGCGGAAGATCCCATTTGGCGCGCAGCGCGGCAAAGTCAGCTTCCGCAGGCGGCAGAAAACGCTGATTATCGATAGCGTTATAGATAACGTGGATTTTCTCCGCCGGCAGACCGAAGTCTTCAATGATTTCCTGTTTAATCATCTCCGCGTTGCAGATAACGCCGCGCAGGTGCGAATCCAGATACATTTCGCGCTCAGCCTGCATCACATAGCGATGATAGCGGTCAGCAAACAGCAGGCGGCTTTTCCAGCCGGGTAAAATGCGCGAGCGTTGCTGTAGCCAGCGACGATGTACGCCATCTCCGGCGCGGTACAGATCGCAGCCGGGGATGCGCTCATGGCTCTGCACCAGGTCGAAAGACTCGCGCTGCCACAGCTGGCGCGCGGCTTCGGCAAATCCACGCTCGCGGCTGATCCGCCCCCATTTGCGCGGGTTGCAGATATGAATGTTCCACTCCGGTTTCACTGGCCCCTGCCACTCACGGGTGATGACGTTCAGTTCAAGGTCACTGTCGTCGAGGGCTTCCAGCGCGCGGGAGACAAAGCGTTCCGCGCCGCCATCCGGGCGATATTTCTGGCGTACCAGAGCCAGCCTGAATTTACTCATGCCAGTACCTTTTTCGCCGCCGCGATAACCGCGTCGGTGGGAATTAAATCGAGATAACGTTCGTCTGTGTCGGTGTCGATATCATCAGGATCGGGAATGGAGCCGAAATCCCCCGCCCAGATCACCTCGCCCCGCGCCTGCCAGGGTCGCCAGAAGGTGAGTTTGGAGGGGCCGAACAGCGCCACCAGCGGCGTGCCCAGCGCGGCGGCCATATGCATCGGTACGGAATCGACGCCGATAAACAGGCGGGCATGAGCGATAAGCGCCGCCAGCTGGCGCAGGGTCAGTTGCCCGGCAAGGGAGTGCAGACGGGCATCGGGGCAGCCCGCCATAATGGTGGCTATCATTTGCTTCTCTTTGGCGTCCGGCCCGGAAGTCAGCACCACCGGGTAACCCGCCGCAGAGAGGGCGTTAATTAATGCGCTCATACGCTCTTCTCGCCAGCACTTAAAGAACCAGCGGGAGGTTGGCTGAATCACAATGTAGCGGTCCTGAAACCCATCTGGCAGCAGCGCGCAACTGGTGGCCCAGTCCTGCTCGCTGTAGCCCATCTTTGCCGGCGCATCGTCAATATTCAGCCCTAATGGCGCCAGAATCGACAGATTCTGCTGAACCGTATGCAGTTGATTATGCTGCTGCGTGGAAGCAAGTGCGGTATGGCAAAAACGCCAGGCCGGATGCCGACGCTTTGGGAAGTCAAAACCGATACGGGTCGCCGCGCCGGTCAGTTTGCTGATGATCGCGCTGGGCCACTGATCGGCAAGGTTAAACACCATATCGTAGCGCTGCTGGCGGAGGGTGCGAATAAGCCGCCACTCCATCTTAAGCTGATGCGCGGTTCCCTGTTTTTTCCAGCGCCGGTCAATGCCATAAATGTGGTTGATATCGGTATTTGCCGCCAGCATATCCCGGGTTTCTTCATAAAGCAGCACATCCACACAGGCGGTGGAATATTGCTGTTTTAGCACATGAATAAGCGGCGTTATCAATAACATGTCGCCATGATGGCGAAGCTTAATGACCAGGATTCGCGCCGGGTTCACGCGGCCGGAAGTGCGGGTTTCAGGCGTCATGCTCTGTTCTTCATTCAGGATCAAGGTTCCAATTCTAGGGGATCAGATAGATTGAGAGAAGCGTTGTCTTGCTCTACCATGAGCCGATAGGTATGACCTGAGGACGTTTTCGTGCACAAACCCGCATTTCTCATCACGATTGATACAGAGGGCGACAACCTCTGGCAAAAACATGACAGCATCACCACCGAGAATGCGCGCTATTTACCGCGTTTTCAGCAGCTTTGCGAAAAGTATGGCTTCAAACCGGTATATTTGACCAACTATGAGATGGCCATCGATCCCGCGTATATCGAATTCGCCAAAGATGTCATCGCCCGGGGAACTGCGGAAATCGGTATGCATCTTCATGCCTGGAACAGTCCGCCGACCGATCCGCTCACCGATGACGACTGGCGGCATAAACCGTATTTGATCGAGTACAGCGATGCATTGATGCGTGAAAAAGTCGACTATATGACCCGACTGCTGGAGGACACCTTCCAGACCAAAATGGTCAGCCACCGCGCCGGACGCTGGGCATTTGATGAGCGCTACGCGCGTCTGCTGGTGGAGTATGGTTATCAGGTGGATTGCTCGGTAACGCCGCGGGTGAACTGGAAAACCGCCAAAGGCGCGCCGCAGGGCGACGGCGGCACCGATTATCGCCGCTTCCCCCAGCATGCCTACTTCCTTGATGAAAATGATATCAGCCGCGAAGGCCACTCACCGCTGCTTGAAGTGCCAATGAGCATTCAGTTCAAGCATTCGGCGTGGATGAATAGCCTGAAACAGGGTTACGACCGCCTGCGCGGTAAAGTGCGCTCCCCGTCGGTACACTGGCTGCGCCCGATGGGCGGCAACGTCGAGACGATGAAGAACGTTGTTCAGCAGACGCTGGCGCAGGGCAATGACTACGTCGAATATATGCTGCACTCTTCCGAGTACATGCCTGGCGGCAGCCCGACGTTTAAGAACGAGCAGGATATCGAGCGCTTATACGCCGATCTGGAGGCGTTTTTCAGCTGGCTGGCGCCGCAGGTGAAGGGGATGACGCTGGCGGAATACTACCAACAGAAATACGCGCAGCGATAAAAGCTCGTGGCCCGGCATCGGTGTAATCAGCAGCACAGCGTTCTGCTGGCTATTCCTCATGTCACTCAGATTAACCAGCGTGGCCGTTTCCTCTTGTCCGACAGGTTACGGCGTTAGCGCTGGCGATACAGATGATGTTGTCAATACATGTAGCGCCAGGCAGCGTAAATCATCACGCCATTAAGCCAGCCCCTGAGATTGCAACAATTGCAGCACCTGAGAAGCGGCAATATCCCCGGTGCTGTTACCGCTTTCAGGGCGCACCACATACTGATTTTTACCGTAGCCGCCAATCAATCCCGGATCGGTCGGGCCGTACAGCGTGAAGTTCGGTTTATCGAGCGCGGCGGTGAGATGGCTCAGTCCGGTATCGACGGAAACCACCCCGCGCGCGCCAGCCAGCACCTGAGCGACCTGTTCCAGACTCATACGCGGCAGCACCTCGACAAAATCGTGCCCTTCCGCCAGCCGTCTGGCCCGCGCCTCTTCGTGCGGCGCGCCCCACGGCAGCTTCACTATCAGACCGCTGTCGGCCAGCAGCGCGATAAGCGCCCGCCAGTTCTCTTCCGGCCAGTGTTTATCATCGCGGGTCGTGGCATGAAGAAACACCAGATACGGCGCGGCAGAGGTGTCATCCTGGCGCAAAAAATGTTGGGCGATGGCGTAATCGCCCTGGCTTTGCGGCTGAGTATAGCCGAGGCTTTTGGCGAACAGCTCGCGGGTGCGTTCAACGGCGTGCTGCGCTTTAGCAATATGATGACGACGGTTATAAAACAGGCTCGCCAGCGGTTCACGCGCGGTCTGCCAGTCCATGCCGTGCTTCACGCCGCGAGCCAGTCTGGTCACCAGCGCGGCGCTTTTCACCAGCCCCTGAGCATCAATAATGGCGTCATACTTTTCCGCCTGTATGGCGTCGTGAAAGGCCCTGCGCTCAGCTTTAACTGGCGCGGAAAACCACGCCTTGCGCCAGCGGCGAAGCGCCACCGGGATAACCCGGTCGACGGCTTCATGCCAGGAAGGGATCTGGGCGAAACCTTCCTCAACCACCCAGTCGAAGCGAATACCAGGAAAGGCCTGCGCGGCATCGGTCAACGCGGGCAACGTGTGCAGCACGTCGCCCATGGACGAGGTTTTTACGATTAATACCCGCATCCGCTACGCTTCCTTTTGTTCCGTTTTTTCCAGCAACAGCGCATTTAGCTCTTCCTGTACGCGCTGTGGGGTAATATCGATCAGGCTCTGGTGATAACCTTCGGCAGCATCGCCTTTACGTACTTTGTGGTAGCCGCTAATCAGGCGGATAACGCGCGCTTTATGCGACAACGGCGGCGTGAAGTCGGGGCTGCTCGGACCATAGAGCGCCACCAGCGGGCGGTCCAGCGCAGCTGCGACGTGCATCAGGCCGGAGTCGTTGCTGACCACCGCTTTGCAGGCGGCAATCAGAATGACCGCCTGCTCAAGCTGAGTTTCCCCGGCCAGGTTGCGGCACCATGCCTGCTGCTCGCTGCTCAGCGTCGCAACGATCTCTTTACCCGCGTCGTTATCCTTAGCGGAACCGAACAGAACGATCTGATAACCGTCATCAATAAGCTGTTTTGCCAGTTCTGCGTAGTGGTAGTGCGGCCAGCGTTTCGCCGGGCCGAACTCCGCGCCGGGGCAGAAGCCGATAATCGGCCGATCTGCTGAGATATTGAACGCGCTACAGGTTTGTGATTTCTCGCCTTCATGAACCTGTAGTCGCGGCCAGAGCAGCGGCTGCGGCAGGTCTTTCGCCGAGCGCATCACCCCTTTGTCGTAGGCTAAACCCACATAGCGTTCAACCATCAGCGGCCAGGCCGCTTTATCCAGCTTGCGGGCATCGTTTAGCAGGCCGTAGCGCATCTCGCCGAGCCAGCCGGTGCGCAGCGGGATATTGGCAAAAAAAGGAACTAAAGCGGATTTAAACGAGTTCGGCAGCACGTAAGCGCGATCGTAGCGACGCTCGCGCAGGCTGTGTCCCAGCTTACGTCGTTCGCCGATCTCCAGCGCGCCATGACCGAGCGGCATCGGAATCGCTTCGTTAACTTCCGGCATACGTGACAGCAACGGACGACACCACGCGGGCGCCATCACGTCGATTATCGCCTGGGGATAGCGCGCCTTGAGCGTGCGATACAGACTTTGCGACATCATCATGTCGCCCACCCAAGACGGGCCCACCACCAATATCTTCATGCTTACTTCTTACGCGTCGCGATTGAGCCAGGCCATATATTCCGTTACGCCTTCGGCGACGGTCTTAAACGGTTTGTCATAGCCCGCAGCGCGCAGGTTAGTCAGATCCGCCTGGGTAAACGCCTGATAGCGGCCTTTTAGTTTATCCGGGAACGGAATGTATTCGATGCTGCCTTTCTGATGATAAGCCAGAGTCGCATCGGCGACTGCCTGGAAGGATTCCGCGCGACCGGTGCCAAGGTTGAAAATACCGGACACGCCGCTTTCCCAGAACCACAGGTTCACCGCGGCAACGTCGCCGACGTAGACGAAGTCGCGCTTGAAGCCGTCGCTGCCTTCGAACAGTTTCGGGTTTTCGCCATTATTCAACTGAGTATTGAGATGGAAAGCGACGCTCGCCATGCTGCCTTTATGGCCTTCTCGTGGCCCGTAAACGTTGAAATAACGGAAGCCGACAATTTGCGAATCCGCTTGCGGCAAAATCTGGCGAACGTATTCGTCGAACAGAAATTTGGAGTAACCATAAACATTGAGCGGCTGCTCATATTCGCGGGATTCGATAAAGTCGCTGGTGCGGCCACCGTAGGTCGCCGCGGAAGAAGCGTACAGGAACGGGATTTCACGCTCCATGCAGTAATGCAGCACTTCTTTTGAGTACTGATAGTTGTTATCCATCATGTACTTGCCGTCCCACTCAGTGGTGGAAGAGCAAGCGCCTTCATGGAAAATAGCATCGATATCGCCGAATTCCTCGCCAGCCATAATCTGGATCAGGAAGTCTTCTTTATCCATATAATCGGCAATATTCAGATCCACCAGATTGATGAATTTGGTGCCGTCTTTCAGGTTATCCACGACCAGAATGTCGGTAATGCCCTGGTCATTCAGCGCTTTAACGATATTGCTGCCGATAAAGCCTGCGCCGCCGGTAACGATGATCATAACTGTAACCTTTAAATGTAGGGAGTCCAGAGACAATCCGGACACGAATATTTCTATCATATCACCACATCGTAAAGGCTTCAGCCCTTCGCCGAGAAGGTGCCGCAGGTCTCACGTTTTATCCACAAGATCATTCAGGATGCATCAGGGCGGCAGGCGGCGAAACCGCCAGCAACAAGGATAGCGCGGTGACCGGCGTTGCAGCCGACGGATAACGTATCTATACCCTAAATTATTTGAGTTGCAGGAAGGCGGCGACGCAGTGAATCCCCGGGAGCGTACTCCAGTACGTGACTGGGGTGAACGAGGAAAGCCAACGCACATGCAACTTGAAGTATGACGGGTATATGCTGCAAATAATTCATCTGGTAATGCATCATCTCGTATCAACGTATAGCTTTAGGTAATATGTGCCAAATTTGGCCGAATCTGGAGAATTGCAATGCGTGGGGATTTCTACAAACAGTTAACCAATGACCTGGATACCGCGCGTGCGGAGGGGTTGTTTAAAGAAGAACGTATTATCACTTCGGCGCAGCAAGCCGCTATCACCGTCGGCAACAGCCAGGTGATTAACTTCTGCGCCAATAACTATCTGGGCCTTGCCAATCATCCGGAGCTCATTGCCGCCGCGAAAAGTGGGATGGACAGCCACGGCTTTGGCATGGCCTCCGTGCGCTTTATCTGCGGCACTCAGGACAGCCATAAAGCGCTTGAGAAGAAGCTGGCGGATTTCCTCGGCATGGAAGATGCCATTCTTTACTCTTCCTGCTTTGACGCCAATGGCGGTCTGTTTGAAACCCTGCTCGGAGCAGAAGACGCGATTATTTCCGACGCCCTGAACCATGCATCGATTATCGACGGCGTGCGCCTGTGCAAGGCGAAGCGCTTTCGCTACGCCAATAACGATATGCAGGAGCTGGAAGCCCGTCTGAAAGAAGCCCGTGAGGCCGGCGCGCGCCATGTGCTGATCGCCACCGACGGCGTATTCTCCATGGACGGCGTGATCGCCAACCTGAAAGGCATTTGCGATCTGGCGGATAAATACGATGCGCTGGTGATGGTCGATGACTCCCACGCCGTCGGCTTCGTGGGCGAAAACGGCCGCGGCTCCCATGAATACTGCGACGTGATGGGCCGGGTAGACATTATCACCGGCACCCTGGGTAAAGCGCTGGGCGGCGCATCCGGCGGTTATACCGCGGCGCGTAAAGAGGTTGTTGAATGGCTGCGCCAGCGCTCTCGTCCGTACCTCTTCTCCAACTCGCTGGCTCCGGCGATTGTTGCCGCCTCCCTCAAAGTGCTGGAGATGGTGGAGGCAGGCGGCGAATTACGCAATCGTCTGTGGTCTAACGCTCGTCTGTTCCGTGAAAAAATGACCGCCGCGGGCTTCACTCTGGCGGGTGCCGATCATGCCATTATCCCGGTGATGCTCGGCGAGGCTACCGTGGCGCAGGCGTTTGCGCGCGAGTTACAAAAAGAAGGCATTTACGTCACCGGATTTTTCTATCCGGTGGTGCCAAAAGGCCAGGCGCGTATCCGTACCCAGATGTCTGCGGCGCATACCCCTGAACAAATTGAACGTGCGGTGGCGGCCTTTACCCGCATCGGTAAACAACTGGGCGTCATTGCCTGAGGGTGTGATATGAAAGCATTATCCAAACTGAAGGCGGAAGAAGGCATCTGGATGACCGACGTACCGGAACCGGAGGTCGGCCCCAACGATTTGCTGATTAAAATCCGTAAGACCGCGATTTGCGGTACCGACGTGCATATCTACAATTGGGACGACTGGTCGCAAAAAACCATTCCGGTTCCGATGGTGGTAGGCCATGAATACGTCGGCGAAGTGGTAGGTATTGGCCAGGAAGTTCGCGGTTTTAAGACTGGCGATCGCGTTTCCGGTGAAGGGCATATTACCTGTGGCCACTGCCGTAACTGCCGTGCCGGACGCACGCATCTGTGCCGCAATACTACCGGCGTTGGCGTAAACCGTCCGGGCTGCTTTGCTGAGTATCTGGTGATCCCGGCATTTAACGCGTTTAAAATCCCGGACAATATCTCTGACGATCTGGCGTCGATTTTCGATCCATTTGGTAATGCGGTTCATACCGCGCTCTCTTTCGATCTGGTCGGTGAAGACGTGCTGGTTTCCGGCGCAGGCCCGATCGGCGTGATGGCGGCAGCGGTAGCGAAGCACGTCGGCGCGCGTAACGTCGTGATCACCGATGTGAACGAATATCGTCTGGATCTGGCGCGTAAAATGGGGGTTACGCGGGCGGTAAACGTGGCGAAAGAGAACCTTAACGAGGTGATGGCCGGGCTGGGCATGACCGAAGGTTTTGATGTCGGTCTGGAGATGTCCGGCGCGCCATCAGCGTTCCGTACCATGCTGGATACCATGAACCACGGCGGGCGAATCGCGATGCTCGGAATTCCGCCATCGGATATGTCTATCGACTGGACCAGGGTAATTTTTAAAGGGCTGTTTATCAAAGGGATTTATGGCCGGGAAATGTTTGAAACCTGGTACAAAATGGCTGCGCTCATCCAGTCTGGTCTCGATCTGTCGCCGATTATCACCCACCGTTTTGCGATTGATGACTTCCAGCAGGGCTTTGATGCCATGCGTTCCGGTCAGTCCGGAAAAGTGATCCTCAACTGGGATTAATTTAACCCGCGCGGCGCCATAAAAAGCGCCAGCGGGTCATGCCGGTCAGTCAGGTACTGTTTGCCGGGCTTTATTACCGGTCAGAAAGAAGATATTCGCCATCTCCGCAGCCTGTGAATAGCATGGGGGCGTTTTACTCGCGCCCAACCCCCTGCAAATCTTCAGCTACCGGAGTGCTGAAAGTTATAAAAAAGACAATACTCGCTGGCAAATGAAGCCACATAGAAACCCGATGACTTACTTAACTGACCGGCATGACCCGGACGATTTTTGAGAATTAACTTACAGTTTTACGATATCGCTCCCATGCCGCACTTTTTTTAAAGTGCTTTCTTACTTAATCATTTATACAGTCTGTTTAGTCAACGTTTATCCCTTACAAAAAACATGCTTAAACTTTCTGTATGCTTATTGACCTGTAATTCATCCCGCTTGTTACGGGAAGTTTTACCCCCTTTGCTCAAGGTAGCCGATGAACTTATCGTCATCGACTCAGGCAGCACGGATGCCACGCTGCAGATTTGCCAGCAATTTGGCCTCACCGCACACCATCATCCTTATGTCACTCACGGCGCGCAGATGAATTACGCCATCTCACGGGCTACGCATGACTGGGTACTGTGTATGGATAGCGATGAAATTCTTGATGATGAGGTAACAGCGGCAATTCTGGCGCTAAAGGCGGGTGATGAGCCTGACCCAGCCTGTGCATGGCGTCTGCCGCGCTACTGGTTTGTTTTGGGTGAAGAAGTGCGCACCATTTACCCGGTGTCATCGCCGGATTTTCCGGTGCGCTTATTTAATCGCGCCGTTGCCAGATTCAATGACCGCCCGGTGGACGATCAGGTAGTGGGTTTTAAACACGACAGTAAGCTGCCGGGTTTCGTTCGCCATGACACTTTCTATTCCCTGCACGAGGTATTCAGTAAGCTGAATAGCTACACCACGCGGCTGGTTGTGCACCAGAAGATCAGGCCGTCGATCGGGCGCGGAATTATCAGCGCGATTGGCGCGTTCTTTAAGTGGTATCTGTTCAGCGGCGCATGGCGAAAAGGTAAGGTGGGCGTGGTCACCGGGCTATACGCGACGTTTTACAGCTTTCTGAAATACTTTAAGGCCTGGTATGCCCATCAGGATAAGCAGGAACCCGCGGCGAAAAAGCACACGGATTCCCGAACGGTTTAGTGAGTTGGGCTATTCCAGCCCTGCCACTTCAATTTATAGTACTGCACCAGCGTACTCTGGCTGATGCTTTCGCTGAGAATGGTAAAGAAGCGGCTGGCATTTACCGGCTTCGGCGGATGCTTCGTTTTACACAGCGTCACACCGCGGAACGGATTACGCGGCGGCTGAACCAGCGGCGTTGAGGTGTCGACCTGCGGCTCGTTGAGCAGGCTACTCGGGCGCACCAGAGTAATATCTGACGGCAGGTTATACACCATCTGCTGCAGTACGCGTACCGTGGTTGGATGGGGATGGCCAATGGCGATCGCCGACCCGTTACGGCGCGCCAGAGCAATCGCGCGATTGAACTGATAGCGGATATCCGCTTCGTTCTGCGTATCGTCGAGGAACACCTTACGCTTAATCACCTTCACGCCAGTGCCCTGCGCCGCGCGCATGGCCTGAGTGTTGCCGATGGTGACGCTATCAAGGAAATAGAGGTTGTAGTGCTCCAGAGCCTGCATCACCTTCTGCATGCCCGGCAGATTCGAGGTCATGGCGCTGCCCATATGGTTGTTCAGCCCCACGGCGTAGGGGACTTTGCCATACGCGTCGCGGATAATACGCGCGATCTCGTCACTGCTCATATCCGGACGAAGCGTGTCTTTTTCCAGCGGCTGTTTGCTTATCGGCGCCATCGGCAGGTGAATCAGCACTTCGTGCCCGAGATTATGCGCTTTGATCGCCATTTCACGGGCGTGAGGGGCATTAGGGAGTACGGCAACGGAAATCGTCGCAGGCAGCGCCAGCACCTGATTTTCTGTTTGCGGACGGTAACCAAAGTCGTCAATAACGATGGAGAGTTTGCCGGCAAAAACCGGCGACGCCATAATCAGTGTAGTGGTTACTGCGAGTACAATTCGGCGAAACTGAAGCAAAACTTATCTTCCCAACCACGGCAGTGGATTGACCGCCTGACCCTGGCGGCGAATTTCGAAATAGAGCGACGGACGGCCCTGACCACCGCTGCTGCCAACGAGCGCAATCGGCTGACCCGCCCGGACCTGAGTGCCAACGCTGACCAACGCGCTTTGATTATAGCCGTAAAGACTCATGTCGCCTTTACCGTGCGCAACGACGACGACCAGGCCATAGCCCTGCAGCCAGTCGGCAAGAATAACGCGGCCATCAGCGATCGCTTTAACCTCGCTGCCTTCAGACGCAGCGATAACCATCCCCTTCCAACGTAGTTCACCTTGCAGCCGTTCGCCATAACGATGCAGAATTGTCCCGCGTACCGGCCAGAAAGCCTGGCCGTGCGGCGCGCCAAGACCACCGGTACGGGACATCAGCGAACGTTCGCTTTCAGTGGGCTTATAGGTGGTACCTTTACGTGAAGCTTCCTGCTGGCGATCGCGCACCGCCTGCGCTTCACGGGCTTCACGATCCGCGCGGGCTTTGGCTGCCGCCTCCGCTTGCGCAATACGACTACGCAGGCGCGATTCGTTTGCCCGCATTTCACTCAGCTGCTGCTGACCTTTTTGGATCGACGATTCAAGGCTGGCGAGGGTTTTTTTACGTTCGTTGCGCGCTTGTTCCAGTTTGTTCTGCTGGGCGCGTTGCTCATATACCAGGGTTTGCTGCTGGCTCTGTTTCTCTTCCAGCATGGATTTCTGCACCGCCACCTCTTCACGCGTTTTCTTTAGCTGGGCGATGGTCTCCTGACGCGCCTGGTTCAGATAGCCAAAGTAGGCCTGCAGACGCTCATTACGCTGGCCCTCTTCGCCGCTGAGGATCATCTGGATGCCGGTATGCGGCCCCTGACGAAACGCGGCGTCAAGCTGCGCCGCCAGATTACGCTCCTGTGAAGCGCGCTGGCGTTCCAGCTTCGCAAGCGCGGCGTTCATTTCGTCGATCTGCTTATTCAGCTGATTCAACGTCTCCTGGGTTTCTCGCAGTTTACGCGCGGCGGCGGAAATGGCTTCTTCCTGCGCCTTAAGCTGGGCGAGCAGGGAAGCGCGCTGCTGCTGCTGCTGCTTAATCGCCCGCTGTTTGGCGGCGATATCGGCCTGAATGGATTTTAGCTGGTCACGATCATCTGCATGCGCAGATGCGGCGCACAGCAATACGCCAGCGCTAAGCGCGCTGGCGTAAAGGACGGATCGAACTGCCGTTGCGATCCATGTAGTTGAATAAGTCGCCTTTCCCCTCATGGGGAAGGATTATTCCACGATGAACAGCGGCTTGCCAGTCATCTCTTGCGGGATTTCCATTCCCATCAGCGTCAGCATCGTCGGCGCGATGTCGGAAAGTTTGCCGCCGTTGACCGCTTTGACGTTTTTATCGCCAACGTAAATCAGAGGAACCGGCAGGTTAGTGTGCGCGGTATGCGCCTGGCCGGTGGCGGGATCGCGCATCTGTTCGGCGTTGCCGTGGTCTGCGGTAATTAACAGTTGGCCGCCGACCGACTCTACCGCCTGAGCGACCTGGTCGATGCAGTGATCCAGCGCTTCCACCGCCTTCACTGCGGCTTCCATCACCCCGGTGTGGCCAACCATATCGCCGTTCGGATAGTTGCAGATGATAGTGTCGTACTGACCGCCTTTGATCGCGGCAACCAGTTTTTCGGTCAGCTCGGCAGAACTCATTTCCGGCTGCAGATCGTAGGTTGCCACTTTCGGCGAGTTGATCAGAATACGATCTTCGCCCCTGAACGGCTCTTCGACGCCGCCGTTAAAGAAGAAGGTTACGTGCGCATATTTTTCCGTTTCAGAAATACGCAGTTGGGTTTTATCGTGCTTCGCCATCCACTCGCCGTAGGTGTTCACCAGCGAAGCAGGCGGATAAGCGACGGCGGTTTTGATGTCAGCAGCATATTCGGTCAGCATCACAAAGTTGATATTAACCACTTTCTTACGAGCGAAGCCGTCAAAATCAGCATTAGCAAACGCACGAGTGATTTCACGCGCGCGGTCGGCGCGGAAGTTCATGAAAATCAGCGCATCGCCATCTTCCATTGCCGCATCGGCTTCGCCTTCTGCGCGGATAACCGTCGCTTTCACAAACTCATCGTTTTCGTCGCGAGCATAAGCCGCCTGCAGACCCGCGACGGCGGTATCCGCCTGAAACTCGCCTTTTGCCAGGGTCAGCAGATCGTAAGCCTGCTCAACGCGATCCCAGCGGTTGTCGCGGTCCATCGCATAGTAACGACCAACGATAGAAGCCACGCGGCCTTTGCCTAATGCGGCAAATTTGTCTTCAAACTTTTTCAGCGAAGATTCAGCACTGCGCGGCGGGGTATCGCGACCGTCAAGGAAAGCATGCAGGTAAATTTTTTCTGCGCCGCGTTCCGCGGCCAGTTCCACCATCGCCATAATATGATCTTCATGGCTGTGTACGCCGCCCGCAGAGAGCAGACCCATAATGTGCACGGCTTTACCTGTGTTTTTCGCCTGATCCACAGCGCCTGTCAGTACCGGGTTAGCGAAAAATGCGCGATCTTTAATTTCAACGTCCAGGCGGGTCAGATCCTGATAGACAATGCGGCCTGCGCCAAGATTGACGTGGCCCACCTCGGAGTTGCCCATCTGACGATCCGGCAAGCCCACTTCAAGACCGGAAGCATCAATCAGGGTATGAGGACGTTTCGCCCACAATGCGTCCATAACGGGGGTTTTTGCGCTGTAAATTGCGTTATCCTGCTGCTCTTCGCGATAGCCGTAGCCATCCAGAATCACCAGTACCATAGGTTTTTTAGAAACCGACATTGCGACAACCTCATGCTCAAAGACAAAAATTTGCGTAATTTTACTACAGCTGAATCGATCAAATTACCGTAAAAGATCAAAGAAAGAGAGCGGCCAGAGCGCAGCATTAGCTTGAAAGCGGTTTTTTTTCGTGACGAACCGCAGAAAATACATTACATCGTGCTCACTGGCTGTATTTGCCGCAATGCACAGGTATACTCCTTCCCTGGTTTTTTTATCACTTAGTCGGGAGTTGTAACCCCCCATGCAAGAAATAATGCAATTCATCGGCCGTCACCCCGTCCTGAGCATCGCGTGGGTCGCGTTGCTGGTGGCGGTGCTGTTCACTACCTTTAAAGGGCTGATGTCGAAAGTTAAAGTCATCACCCGTGGTGAAGCGACGCGCCTGATCAATAAAGAAGATGCTGTGGTTGTCGACCTGCGTCAGCGTGACGATTTTCGTAAAGGCCATATTGCTGGCTCCGTTAACCTGCTGCCGAGCGATATCAAAGCAAATAACGTCGGCGAGTTGGAAAAGCACAAAGCGCAACCCATTATAGTGGTAGACGGCTCCGGTATGCAGGCGCAAGAACCCGCCAGCGCGCTGAATAAAGCCGGTTTTGAAAAGGTCTTCGTACTGAAAGAAGGCATCGCCGGCTGGAGCGGCGAAAACCTTCCGCTGGTACGCGGTAAATAATTTACCCGCGCCTTTTATGGCGTAGCGCGTTTTCCCTCTGGCGCCTTTTCGTCAGGGGGAAATGATGTCTGCGACGTAAAATCCTCGCGGGTAAAACAGGAGTGAAGTCATGGCCAATATTGATATCTATACCAAAGCGACCTGTCCGTTCTGCGTGCGTGCGAAAGCGCTGCTGAACAGCAAGGGCGTGACGTTCAACGAGTTGCCTATCGATGGCAATGCCGCAAAGCGTGAAGAGATGATTCAGCGCAGCGGCCGGACGACGGTTCCACAGATTTTTATTGATACGCAGCACATTGGCGGCTGTGACGACTTGTACGCGCTTGATTCACGTGGTGGACTCGATCCCCTCTTGCGCTAATTTTTACGCCCATCCCATCGACGGGCGTATTTAAGGACAACACGAAAGGGTTTTACTATGTCAGAACAAAACAGCACCGAAATGACTTTCCAGATTCAGCGTATCTACACCAAGGATATCTCCTTCGAAGCGCCGAATGCCCCGCAAGTTTTCCAGAAAGACTGGCAGCCGGAAGTTAAACTTGATCTGGATACCGCGTCCAGCCAACTCGCTGAAGGCGTGTATGAAGTGGTGCTGCGTGTGACCGTCACCGCCTCGCTGGGCGAAGAAACTGCATTCCTGTGTGAAGTACAGCAGGGCGGTATTTTCTCCATTGATGGCATTGAAGGCACCCAGATGGCGCACTGCCTCGGCGCATACTGCCCGAACATTCTGTTCCCGTACGCGCGTGAGTGCATCACCAGCCTGGTTTCTCGCGGTACCTTCCCGCAACTGAACCTTGCGCCAGTGAACTTCGATGCGCTGTTTATGAACTATCTGCAGCAGCAAACTGGCGAAGGTGCTGAACAACATCAGGATGCCTGATGAACGCGCTTAATGCTGCAATGACTGTGATCGGTGCCGGCTCTTACGGCACCGCTCTTGCCATCACCCTGGCAAGAAATGGCCACCATGTTGTGCTCTGGGGCCATGACCCGAAACATATTGCGACGCTGCAACACGATCGCTGCAACGCCGCATTCCTTCCTGATGTGCCTTTTCCTGATACGCTGCATCTGGAGAGCGATCTGGCGACCGCGCTGGCAGCCAGCCGTGACATCCTGGTCGTCGTACCAAGCCATGTATTTGGCGAGGTTTTGCGGAAAATTAAACCGCTGATGCGCCCTGATGCGCGCCTGGTCTGGGCGACAAAAGGCCTCGAAGCAGAAACCGGCCGTCTGCTGCAGGATGTGGCGCGGGAAGCGCTGGGCGATGATATCCCGCTGGCGGTAATTTCCGGTCCAACGTTCGCCAAAGAGCTGGCGGCAGGCCTGCCGACGGCTATCTCCCTGGCCTCCACCGAACCGCAGTTCGCTGACGACCTGCAAATCCTGCTGCACTGCGGCAAGAGCTTCCGCGTCTATATCAACCCGGATTTTATTGGCGTTCAGCTCGGCGGCGCGGTGAAAAACGTTATCGCCATCGGCGCCGGGATGTCGGACGGTATTGGCTTCGGCGCCAACGCGCGCACCGCGCTTATCACCCGCGGGCTGGTGGAGATGTCTCGTCTGGGAGAGGCGCTTGGCGCCGATCCGGAAACCTTTATGGGCATGGCGGGGCTGGGCGATCTGGTGCTGACCTGTACCGATAACCAATCGCGTAACCGCCGCTTCGGCATGATGCTCGGTCAGGGCATGGATGTGCAAAGCGCACAGGATAAAATTGGTCAGGTGGTTGAAGGCTACCGTAATACCAAAGAAGTTCGCGTGCTGGCGCAGCGTTTAGGCGTCGAAATGCCAATAACTGAGGAAATTTATCAGGTATTGTATTGCGGAAAAATTGCGCGCGAGGCAGCATTAACCTTATTAGGTCGTGAACGCAAGGACGAGCGAAGCAGTTTCTCCACGAAATAATTCGTGCTGCAGAAAGCGATAAGCATGTCCGGAAAGGATCTCGCCGTCGCGGAGTAATGGCTCGCAAGGGTAAGTCTCATGAATGAGACCAGTAAATCAGCAGCCAGCGTCTATGCAGCCTGAAGTATATACACAAAATCATTCATGCAAGTTGCATCAAGGCGGCAAGCAATCGAATCCCCGGGGCTTACTAAACCGGGGCGAATCAGCACAGCCACCACAGAGGCAACATGAAGGATGGCGAGTATAATGGGGATCGTCACAAGGGAACATTTATCGTCTGTATGACCCGGTCAGCAAAGAACTGGCCGGTCATTATTATATCGTCTGGAGTCAGCAATGCCGTGTGAAGAACTGGATACTATCTGGAATAATATTAAAGCCGAAGCCCGGGCTTTAGCAGACTGTGAGCCGATGCTCGCCAGTTTTTACCACGCCACACTCCTCAAGCACGAAAACCTCGGCAGCGCGCTGAGCTATATGCTGGCAAATAAACTGGCCTCCCCGATTATGCCCGCTATCGCGATTCGTGAAGTGGTGGAAGAAGCCTATGCCGCTGACCCGGAAATGATCGCCTCAGCCGCCTGCGATATTCAGGCCGTGCGCACCCGCGACCCGGCGGTGGATAAATATTCCACGCCGCTGCTTTACCTGAAGGGGTTTCACGCGCTGCAGGCCTATCGTATCGGTCACTGGCTGTGGAACCAGGGGCGTCAGGCACTGGCGATTTTCCTGCAAAATCAAGTTTCTGTAACCTTCCAGGTGGATATCCATCCGGCGGCGAAGATTGGCTGCGGGATCATGCTTGACCACGCCACCGGTATTGTCGTCGGTGAAACGGCGGTGATTGAAGATGATGTATCCATTCTGCAATCCGTGACGCTTGGCGGTACCGGTAAAACCAGCGGCGATCGCCACCCGAAAATTCGCGAAGGCGTGATGATTGGTGCCGGAGCGAAGATTCTCGGCAATATTGAAGTGGGCTGTGGCGCGAAAATCGGCGCCGGTTCCGTGGTGTTACAGCCGGTACCGCCGCATACCACCGCCGCAGGCGTTCCCGCTCGCATCGTCGGCAAGCCGGAGAGCGATAAGCCCGCGATGGATATGGATCAGCATTTCAATGGGATACACCATACCTTTGAATACGGTGATGGTATTTAACGCGTTCCCGGCAGCGAGGCTCCCTTCGCGTACACACAGGGTCAGAGTCATCCTGAATAACGTGCTTATCATCGTCCACTATTGATATTTTTCACGCCATCAGAAAAAATTCTGCAGCCCAAAAACCGGGATACAGCATAAGAGGTCAGCAAACGATCTGTCAGCAATGTGGCAACAGGGTTAACCTGAAAATCGTTCAGAATTGTAACCCACGGATTTTGCAAGGAATTGTTTCGGAAGGTTCTGTAAAGCCCAGTTTTCACAGTAAAAAAGTGCGTTGGGGGATGTGGTTAATGCAGGAAAGTAGCTATAATGCGCCCGCCTCCATGTAGCAATCGAGGCGCGGAAGATCGTCATCTCCGGTGAGGTGGCTGGACTTCAAATCCAGTTGGGGCCGCCAGCGGTCCCGGGCAGGTTCAACTCCTGTGATCTTCCGCCAAAATTGCTCCGCCGCTATCCGAGAACGTCTAAAAATCCCTTTATTTTCAATACACATAGTTAATCGCTCATCCGTAATCGTCCGACAAGTTCTCCCTGAATCCATGAAAAATATGTATAGTGATGTGTATAGGTTTTTTATACACATTTTTGGCTTATACACATGGCACTGACAGACATACAAATCAAGCGAGCAAAGCCCCAAGACAAACCCTACACATTGAACGATGGGCAAGGCCTGTCATTGCTTATCAATCCCGATGGTTCGAAGGGCTGGCGGTTCCGTTTTCGCCTCGCTGGAAAAGCGCGGTTAATGTCATTTGGCAGCTACGACTTGATAAGCCTCGCTGAAGCTCGTGAAAAGCGCGAGGTCGCCCGCAAGCAAGTTGCTAATGGCATTGATCCAGTTGAGGAACGGAAAGCGCAAAAACTGGCACAGCAGCTTTCAACAGAAAACTCATTCGAAGCCATAAGCCGCGAATGGCATGCAAACAAAGCTGACCGCTGGACAGTGGCATACCGCGACGAAATCATTAAGACCTTCGAGCAAGATGTTTTCCCGTTCATCGGCAAACGTCCTGTCGGTGAGATCAAACCGTTAGAATTACTTGAAGTGCTGCGACGAATAGAGAAACGTGGAGCACTGGAGAAAACACGTAAAGTACGCCAGCGGTGCGGAGAGGTATTTAGATACGCGATTATTACTGGCCGTGCTGAGTATAACCCTGCACCTGATCTAGCTATCGCATTGGCCATACCGAAGCAAAAACATCATCCTTTCTTATCCGCTGAAGAATTGCCCCATTTTATCAGAGATCTTGAAGCCTATACCGGCAGCATCATCACTAAGAATGCGACTAAGATAGTCATGTTAACTGGTGTAAGAACGCAGGAAATGCGCTTTTCTACGTGGGATGAAATTGATTTAGAAAAGGCAATTTGGGAAATTCCAGCAGAACGGATGAAAATGCGCAGGCCGCATGTAGTACCTTTATCTACCCAAGTGATTGAACTCTTTAACCAGCTTAAACCCATCACCGGCCATTACCCTTACATTTTTATTGGAAGGAACAATCGCAGCAAGCCAATCTCGAAAGAAAGTGTGACGCAAGTCATTGAACTACTTGGTTACAAAGGTCGTGCAACAGGTCACGGATTTAGACATACCATGTCGACAATTCTGCATGAACAAGGATTTGATAGTGCTTGGATTGAGATACAGTTAGCGCATGTTGATAAGAATCATATCCGTGGCACCTACAATCATGCCCAGTACCTTGAAAAAAGAAGAGAAATGATGCAATGGTACGCCGATTATATAAATAAGAAGGGAGATTAACTCCCTCCATTTTTATATTCTTGACGTATATGCTTGCTTTTCGTGGGTTGGTGTTTGAGGGAACGCCAACACTAATACACCACTTTTCACCATTGCCGAAAGATATTGTTGCCTCACAGCATCTGGTTTTCTATTTAACACTACAGCTAAAGCATTTAAAGTCATAAAATGCTCTGCACATAATTGCACGATTAAACTCTGCATTGTGTCTTTCGCCATACGCTGTTTTTGTCGGGCATCACATGCAATATCAAACAGAACTTGCTGATAGTCCGGTGTCAAATTGTGTATATTGTCAATGATAGGTAAGCGAAGTGAATCCGATATCACCCTACCGTGTTGATCCCTGTTAAGCGTTCCAGCACTCCCTTTCCGCACATCTTTCACCTGTTCGTTAGTATCGGAGCTCAAGTCGTTAGTATCGGAGCTCAAGTCGTTAGTATCGGAGCTCGTATCGTTAGTATCGGAGCTGGAGCGATTAATATCGGAGCTAATCTTAAGTTTCAACCCACTACCTAACCCACTGATTTTAAGTGATTTACTTGCCAATGTGATCGGTGATGTTTCTGGGAAAATGAGGTCAGGGGTAACAACATTGACACCCGGAAGATGGTAGAATTTTTCTTTCTGAGTTCCTTTTGATTCTAAAAATCCATTTCTCTCTAATCTCGGCAGAGCTATGGTAATATCCCTAGAATGGGTTGTAGTCAATTGTGCAACACGCTCATGCGTAACCCACCCTTCCGATGCAGCTGATACCAAAATTATTTTTTCAAGCTCACTTAAATCTTTGAATTTATCCCCAAAACGTTCATTTAGGTCACGCTTAATTGTCTCAGAAACAAAATCTATCATGTGTAATTCCAATAGGGTTTGTTCTGGCTCCTGCTTTTCATGAAGTCGTGGGCTTTGCCACTCCTCTTCGCGCCAATTATCAAATATTTTTCGAAGACCAGATCCCAATTTCTCACTTAGACCAACCATCCTGAACATATCGTGAACGATGCTATTCCGGCAGTCACTCTCGCCTCCTTCTATAGCGACTTCAAGCGGAATTCTCATTAGCCCTGGATTTCTAAAACCAAACATATCAGGTCGTTTTACTATGAGTATAGAGGCTCTACCATTATAATCTGCATGAGCCAAAGTATTAACTAAAGCCTCTCGCAATGCCTCATGAACCTTATCTTCCTCTTTACGCCTGTCACCTTCCAGTTGGAATCTTACTTTAAGATCAATTGTTAATTTCTTAATTATTTTAAGATAAAAATCGAACAAATTACCAGACCATGTTCCATCCAATGTAACCCGGTCTAAATAGCGTCTTTCAATGGAGGCATCTGGCCTCTCTATGTAATCTAAATGGTAGGAGCTAAACTGTTCCCGAATGCTTTGGTATTTACCGAATACTAATAACCCTGCGACTGTCACCCCTTCCTGACCAGTAAGCCTTTCCTTTTTCCACGCACTTAGCGCTCTTAAAAACTCAACATCATCTAAGGTATTAAAAGCATGTTCAGGCTGTCTATTCTGGAACATTTGCCTGTAAGTTTTTAATGTGGTCAAATCCAAATCAGAAAGATCAAAACCAATTAATATCTGAGAATCCCTCGACTCATGGCCCTTTTCCGACCACATTCTTTGCAATGATTCTTCTGTAGCTCGATAATCTCCGCCGTGTTGTCGTATGTAACATCCCATTTTGGGATTGTTATTGATATAAATAGGCTTCTGTCTCCTGTTAGCTCTTGGGACTGCTATTTTAATTATATCGAGATCATTTACACTTATAACGGAAACGTTGTTTGGTGATAAAATATTGAGATTTACTTTTTCAGGGTTGTTTAAACAATCCCACATTTGTTGCAATATCGAGTCGGGTTTATCGACGCCAGAAACAGTAAAGCTTCCATCACTATTCTCCGTTAAACCCAAATAAACCATTCCACCATAACTATTAGCAAATGAGCTATACGTCTCCCAAAAGGATTTTGGAAGGGATCCAGATGCTTTTTTGCATTCAATTTCACTTGACTCTCTGAGCGCTTCAATCTCTTCCCAAAAATCAATATCCGAGTGAGACATACGTTCTTCCTTCTACGGTGTAGTCAACTTGCGCGTTGATTAAATGGCTGTTAGCCAGATCGTAACCAGATACCTTCAGGAAAATCAATCTATGGGGTGACAGTCAAGCTAACCCTACCCTCTTCAAAAGAAGCTGTTTTACACCGTAAGGGAATTAAATTAATTATGCCTCTCAGCGCGCCGTGCTTTCCCCGCCTCGCCTACACGCTTCATGGGTCTGTACTCATGCTGGAGCATAGCAAGGCTCAAGTTACAACAGGCCCGAATGCATCAGATGAATGCATGGGCAGTGGGTGAGTGCTTTAAGAGGCAACAGTATCAACGCCGGAATAACTGATTTCCCTCATCCTCCGGGCGGCCTTCCCTTGTGCTTCACCTGAGCGCCTCAAAGGCTCGCCACGCTCCCGAACAGCACTGCACCATCCACCGACACTCCCACGAGCCTGCGCAGCGCAGTGACGCGCTCAGGCCGCGAAATTAAATATCATTAAATAAATACTTTACCGCTGGCGCGCAGTGCTTTCCCCGCCTCGCCTGCACGCTTCGTGGGTCGGTTTTCATGCAGGTGCATCGGGGGGCTCAGGCCGCGCCGGGACAGGGGCCGGACAGGAATAACAGGGCGAGGAAACGCATGCAAAACCATGCACCCTGTGGATGCACGGCTTAATTCGGGAAAAATAGCGGTATTTTCGGGGATTTTTGCGGGGGCTACTTACTGGCCAGTTCCGTGCGCCGGCGGGCATAAATCAGGCTCTGTGCGGGGGTGTATTTTTCCTGATTATCCACCCGCGAAGCCGCGTCAGGCCTGAATCCGATGGCCGTTAAAATATCGCTGTCTTCTGCCGAATAATTAATTTCTTCACCGGTACTCAGCCACACGGACAGCGCTTCGCGCAGGTAATGCGCCGAACGGTCGAGCGCATGGCCGGTCAGGAGTGCGGGCTGCTGGCTGAGTCCCATCAGCTCCGGGGCAAGCGTGGCGGCGAGCTCTGTCCCGTGTGCCTGCATAAAGTCATTCAGCCGGTTGCGGATACTGATGCGCTGTACCGCGTCATGGGCGCGGATATAGCGCCCGGCGGCCTGATTTATCTCCCATTTTTTGACATCGATAATGTCGCGCAGTGTCTGCATTCTGCCCGGTATACGGTCATCCCCGGCCAGCACCTGCTCGCGGTATTCCTGCTCTGCGGCCGCCAGTTCGGCTTTATGGTTCAGCCAGGCGGTTTCGTTCTTCTGACAGGCTTCAAAAGCCTGCTGTAGCGTAAGGGTGGTCATGGGCAGTTCTCCCCTGATTAATGACGGTATGGCGAGCTGTAGCAGCCCTGCACTTTACGGGGTGCCGGAGGTGTGACCGGCTCCGCGACAGGCGGCGTTTTCTCCGCCGGAGGACGGATAACCTCGTCGATAGCTTCAGTGGTGCGGAACGTCGCCGAGCAGTCAATATTGGTGCACTGGTGGTAGCGCTGTTTGACGTTCTCCGACAGATAGCGGGAGGTACGGGTATGCGCCGACTTTTTGCAGAACGGACAGTGCATCATGGCAGCAGCCCCCGCGCTTTCAGGTCAGCCTCGCGCTGACGGATTTTCTCCTGCCAGACCTTACGCTCGCCGGGCGTGCTGGCGGCGTCATGGTCCATATGTGGAAGCGCGACGGCCGGGAAGCCGGTCAGGGAGAGCACCGGCTCATCGGCTGGCGTGACGGAGAAGGTGCTCACTTTCCCGGTCAGGAAGGTGACCACCTGCTGCATGACCTCCTTCTCCGGCTCGATGTAGCCCTGATGGCCGGTGGTGTTGGCCAGCGGATTTTCCATCACCTCTGCTTTCAGCACCATCGCCCGGACCAGTGGCCCGAGGGTGTCATTCAGCGCGCGGTTAAGCTCTTCCTCAGCATATTTACTCAGCACAGCATGATGCGCCTGCCGGAATGCACGCGCGGTGCTGTTGCAGGTGGCTTTCAGCTGGTCACGTTCAAAGGCCAGCACGTCAGTCAGGTTGCCACATTCCTGCGCCAGCTCCCGGCGGGCCACGCGTTCGATATGGCCGCTTTTCAGCTCATCGGTCAGCATGGCGCCTCCGGCGCGGAAAGCGGCGCGCCATGTGCGGGTATCGCTGCCGTTGTCCTGCTCCAGCTCCGCTTTCTGCTCCTCTGCGCGGGTGATGGCCGTCAGGGTGTCCTCCATCAGGCGGGCCTGTTCAAGATGGGCCGCTCTGGCGGCGGCCAGTCGCTCCAGCGCCGGTTTCAGGTAATCAGGGATAAAGGGGGTGTCGGTCATGGCAGGTTTCCTCGTGATTTCAACATGAGGTGATTCTGCCGGGGCACACACAACAACACGACCTGTTGCGGTTGTGGCAGTGCTGGCACAAACAGGACGTCAAAACCCGGCTTGCCAGAGAAAGGTCTCAGGAAAAGCATACTCACCGTTTGTTTTTTTACATATAACTGTTCACTACTGTTCACTTTAAATAAAAATATAAGTAATACAGTAAGTTAAGTGGTGAACAGTTGAGGGTGGAAGTATTCACCGACTGTTCACTACTGTTCACTTTTCTTTGTGGCAGGACGGGAAGAAAAAAGGTTTATTAAATGTTTCTCCCTGTTAATTATCCCGCTATACATTGATATTAATGATTTTACTTTCTCAGGATGGGCGAGGATGTACCACATTGCCCCATATTGCCCTTTATTTACCATGTGGGTATTTTTTGACCTGCGTTGTGCCAATGACAGGCACATCCCGCCTTGTTGCAATGCCCCGTTTTATGCTGAAAATAGAGCGCTACCCGAGGCCGGACGGACACGACCGGCACTGTATGGACTTTATGAGGTAGCCCGATGCACACCGCTTTTTCTTCCCCGTCTTCTGCCCCTGCTGCGCCGCTGATGCCGGTTTCTGATGCCGTTCAGGAGCGCTTTATTCGCCTGCCCGAAATGATGCATCTGTGCGGGCTGTCCCGCTCCACGATTTACGACCTCATCAGCCGGGAGGCTTTCCCGAAACAAATCTCCCTCGGCGGAAAAAATGTGGCGTGGGCGCAGTCGGAAATCACCACATGGATGGCAGACCGTATCGCCGAACGCAACCGGGGCTATGACGCATGATGATGCCCGTTCCGCAAAAAGCCCCTTTTTCTGGCTTGCTTCCCTTCGCCGTTTCCAGGTATAGTTTTCTCGCTGTCGCAAAATCGGCAGCCGGGCGTAGGAACCCGTGTAATTCACAGGCGACAACAGACGCGCCATGCGTCTTTTTTTACGTCGTAGCTCAGGCACACCCATTTTTCGGGCTGTGGTGTTTATGCGCACACCGCAGCTCCGGCAAGATAATGGTGGTCCGGGCGGGGCAGCTTTCGGGCTGGCCGGTATTCTGTGGAGCCGGTATTCCTACCCCCGTCCGGGTCACCACCCATGAGCGTAGGAACTCCGGTGGTGGCAATAACCGCTATTCACAGGAGGTTGCCCCTATGGCTACGACCCTCACCCCGTCACATCCGCAGTTTGTCTTTGTATTTGCCGCCGTTCGCCGCGCAGACCGTCAGCCTCGTATCTGTATGCTCCGCGCCGTCGCCGGGGATGAACACGCCGCACGCCTTTCCCTCGTCCGCGATTACGTCCTCTCGTTTGCCGGTCGTCTGCCGGTGGCGGAGGTGCGCGCATGAAACAGCCCGCCATCACCGTCAAAGACCCGATGAGTGCCCGTTCACTGCTTCAGTCGCAGCAGAACTCCGACGAGGCGCTGAGCATCAAGCGTGATGCTGACCCGACGTTTGATTTTTGCGGCTATCTGGAGGCGCTGCCGGAGCCGGACGGAATGTATATGGGGAACGCCAACATTATCCCGCGCCAGCCGCGCCTGTACCTGTATCACGCCTATCTGGTGTACATGGAGGCCCACGGCTACAGGAATGCGCTCAGTCTGACCATGTTCGGCAAGGGGCTCTCAGCCATGCTGAAAGAGTACGGCCTGAATTACGAGAAGCGCCGCACAAATCAGGGCATGCAGACCAATCTCACCCTCAGGGAGGAAAGCAACGCCGACTGGCTGCCGAAGTGCGATGAACCCAGCGCGACATAACCTATCCGGACCGGCATTGCCGGTCTTTTTTTACCTGCTCACCGGCCAGAGTGAACAGTAAAGTGTTCACTGTTCACCGAGTGTTCACCCGCTAACATCATGAAAATAAAAAACAAAAACACCAAGTGAACAGTGTGAACAGTTTTTCCAGAAAAAACTTTTTACCCTCGAGACTTATCAGTCTACTCAGAGCCAAAAGCGGGCGATGAGAATATCAGTCTGTGTTAATCAATGGAGAAAGGGTTATTGCACAGTGAATGAAATAGATCGATAGCTATGTATCTGCAATCACGATAATTATTAACACCATAACTCCAAGATGGATGTAGCGGAAAAATGAAAGCTGCTTTTGTTAGCATATCCAATACGGAAGTGACTGTCTGGACGGGAGTTTATTTTTTTTCCACTGTGAAACCTGCATAAAATTCCTTGCCATACCTTGATACACTGAAGGCGAGAGAATTTCCCCTAGCAAGTGGCAAGCGAATTGTTGACCTCTGACAAATCCTCGCCCGGAAAGATCCGCTATTTATGTTCTTGTGGTTTGTACCTGATGGCGGGGAAGCCCATATTGAAAGGCATCACCCAACGAATGTGGAGCACCTGTGAAATGATGAAGAACAAAACGCCTACATACGAAGATTATCAGAACCATACTGGACTCCATTACCATAGACTATGGAAAGCAACGGGAGACGACTGGATCTGTCCTGGGTGTGGGCGCAGTAAATTTCAGATTATGAGATGGACACTCAGATTCCCGAAGACACAGAATGCTTTCATGGACTGGGTTGCAGCTTTACACAAACACCACGACCATTCTGCTGACTACAGGGGTTTAGACGTCCCCCGATTTCCTGAGACGCTAATCTGTGATCAGTGTAATTCAGCGGATGGTGCAGTAAAGAGAAAGCTTGGGCTACCGAAAAATTTCTCATTTTCTCCGCAAGAAATGCGCATATTCATCAAGGCGACACCGCATGGAAAACATGCAATTGATTATAAACGAGCACTTGCTCTCTTTCAGGGTACAGTAAACCTAACTTAACGCATTGATATTAAAGGAAACAAAAAATGAAAATGATTTCGTACTGGAAAAATTCTAAGCCATTCCATGAAGACGACGGAATGGTATTAATTTATGGTTACTATGACCATAAACACGAATACAACGGGGGCACTAAAGAACTTGGAGTTCATTGGGATGGATACCCACAGTCGCGTGGAATACTCAGTCCCTGCGTCATACCAGCTGAAACACGTAATGCTATGCTCTCTGGCCTTTTGCATCAGGCGGTAACAAGCGGTAATAAGCAGATGATGAATAATATTACAGAAGCAATTGAGTTCTTTAGCATTTGACATATGCTCCTTCTCTACATTCGATGGCAAACCTTAGAGGTGAACAGTAAAGTGTTCACTGTTCACCAACTATTCACCACATAATCATATGAATAATAAAGATAAAAATGCGTAGTGAACAGTGTGAACAGTTTTTCTAAAAAAAAGTTTTTTAGATAAGAACGGTCACTGGTGCTTTATCTATAGATAGATTGTCAGTCAAACAAATGTGTATAGTCATATGTATAAAAAAATAACCACATTATTATAAATTTAAGTAAAAACAACAACATATAGCAACAATATCACTCCTGTAATCTTCCACCAAACGTCATTTCCCCCCCCCGCCGATAACATCCAAAAAGTCGCTTTATTTTCACAAATGCCTCATCCGCAAATCTCCCTCACTCGTAACACATAAGGCAACGGGGACACGCTGAATCTACTGGCAAAGTGCAGGACAATCACTTCCTCAGCCCACAAGCAGAAAATTTGATGGTTTGTCACCCGGAATACTCGATTCGCGTGGCAAAGCGGGAAGAAAACGCGTTATTGAAGTAAGAGCGGTAAAAATGGCCATTTCCCATAAAAATGGCCAAAATAAGCCAAGTTAGCGTGTCACATGTACCTGAGGTCGGGCTCCGCGCAGGAAATGCCCGTCCAGAGCGCGTTCCAACTGAGCTGCCAACTGTAATAATGTTCCGTCATTGGCCTGCCGGGTTTGAAAATGCATTCCCAGCGGAATGCCGGATTGCTGCCAGGCCAGCGGCACAGAAATACCGGGCGTGCCGGTTAAGCTGGCGAGCGGTGTATAAGAAAAAATGTCCCACAAGTCATAAAACCAGCTCAATACATCCGGGTTATCACTCAGGGTCAGGTACTTTTTTTCGCCCATCAATGGCGTTGGTTTTGAAAAAGTAGGCGTCAGAATGATATCCCATTGTTCATAAAACTGCCCCAGCTTGCGCGATGTCGTGTTAAACACATCCTGCATCTTCCACCGTTCGCTATAGGACATATCAATCCCTTTCTGCCAGATTTTGATGTTAATTGGCTCCACCTGATCTTCCGGCGGGGAGGAAAGGCCTTTCTTCTCCAGTAAACGCTGAATAAACTGGGCAAAATTGCTAATATAGCAGGTAGTTTGCGCCGCGAATGCGGCGTCAAAATCGATATCCGGCGTCACCCATTCCACCTCATGTCCCAGCTCTCGTAACAGCGTTACCGTTCGCTCCAGTTCACTGACAAAATGCGGGTCGGCATGATATTGCCCCCATTGGTGTGATACCGCGATACGCAATCGACCAGGATCGCGTTTAATCAGTTCGCTAAACGGCTCATTGCTTTGCCAGTAGGGCATAAATTCCCCTGGTGCGCCGCCACGACAGCTGTCGACAAACAGAGCCGAATCCCGGACGCTACGACTCACGCAACCTTGAGTGGAAACATAACCGCTGATATCAGAAAGCCCGGGAGCAATAGAGAAAACGCCGCGGCTACATTTCAGACCGATCAACCCGTGAGATCCGGCGGGAATGCGGATAGAACCGCCGCCATCAGTCGCATGTGCAAGGGGAAGCACTCCAGCCGCAACCGACGCAGCCGCCCCAGCAGAAGAACCAAACGTGGTGTAATCCGGGTTCCAGGGATTATGCGTCACATATATGTCGGGATTTTCCGCCGAACCGCAGACGCCAAATTCTGGCGCGGCGCTACGCCCAATGATGTTCAGCCCGGCAGCACGGATTTTGGTGGTAAGAAACGCATCTTCAGTAGGCCTGTTGCCGCGCATAAATTTCGACCCTTGTTCCTGCAAACGGCCTTTCACTCCCGGCCCCAGGTCTTTGATCAAAAAAGGTACGCCGGCGAACGGTCCGTCAAGTCGGGTGCCATCGCGTTGCGGATCGGCGATAACATCATCGAACAGTTCAACGACGGCACTGAGATGCGGATTCACCAGCGCTGTGGCTTGCGCCGCCTGTTGCGCTAACGCCGTTGGTGTGACATCTCCTTTTTTAATTAGCTCTGCCATCGCGGTTGCATCACAGGCCCCCCATTCATCCCAACTCATTACGTTTTTCATCATCACGTTATCCTGTACTTGTCACACTGAATATTGTCGTTTTGCGGACCGGATACGGCAGATTAAAGCGTCGCTGGCGCTTCCCAGCGCGGCATCGCAGCCAATAAACTCCGCGTGTAGGCCTGTTTTGGCGCGGCAAACAGCTCGGCTGTCGGCCCCTGTTCAATAATTTCGCCCTTCTGCATCACGATTAGCCGATCGCACAAACGCGCAGCCACACGCAGATCGTGAGTAACAAAAATCATTCCCAGCCCAAGATCGCGTTGAATCTCTTCCAGCAATGAAAGGATCTGTTGCTGGACCGATACATCAAGCGCCGATACCGCTTCATCGGCCACCAGAACACGTGGACGACAAGCCAACGCTCGGGCAATAGCCAGCCGTTGACGCTGACCACCGGAAAACTGACGAGGAAAGCGAAATAACGCCTCGCGAGGCAGCCGCACGCGATCCATTAATGTTTCCGCGAGCGCCCATGCGCTCGCGCGGTCGAGGCCAAAGTTAATAGCGCCTTCACAAATCGACGATCCAACGGTACGACGGGGATTAAACGAGCGGTTAGGATCCTGAAATACCATCTGTACCCGGGAACGCAGCGCCCATAATTCGCTCTCCCGACAAGACTGCACCTCTTTTTCCCCCCAACGAATCACGCCGCAGGATGGGTCGATCAGCCGCATCAGACAACGGATAAAGGTCGATTTACCGGAGCCCGATTCCCCGACAATGCCCACCGTCTCTCCGTAATGCACGGCCAGACTGGCGTCATTTAAAGCCGCTATCCTTTGGCTGCGTCCCAGAAGCGAACGTCGGGTATAGGTTTTAGCGACCAGCTCGGCACTCAACAAAGGCTGGCCACGCCGTTTATCTCCGCTACGCCGTGGTATGCCGTCAGGAACGCTACCCAGCAGCATTCGGGTATACGCCTGACGCGGCTGGCGCAACACCTGGGCGGCGTCGCCCTGCTCAACCACCCTCCCGAGATGCATCACCATGACGCTGTCGGCAATTTCCGCCACCACCCCCATGTCATGCGTAATAAACAACACCGCGCAGTCGTTTTCCTGTTGCAGTTCGCGGATCAAACCGAGGATTTCTTTTTGGGTAGTCACATCCAGCGCCGTGGTGGGTTCATCGCAAATCAACAGCCTTGGGCGCAGGATCACGGCCATCGCGATCACAATCCGTTGCCGCTGACCGCCAGAGAGCTGATGGGGATAGCTGTGATAGATACGCTCAGGATCTGGCAACTGGACCCGGGCAAATATCGCCAGGATTGCTGCCCGCCGCTCGCGGCGGGATAAGCGCTGGTGCGCCCGTAGCATTTCATCAAGTTGTTTACCGCAGGTCACCACCGGGTTGAGTGCCGTCATCGGTTCCTGAAATACCATGCCGATTTGTGCGCCGCGTAGCGCATTGATCACCGAAGGCGACGCATAACGCCCCTGGTCAAGTAACAGGGTTTCTCCAATCTTCACCCTGCCGGCTTGTACGTTCAGCTCAGGGTCTAACAACCCCATCAACGTCATGGCGAGAACTGATTTTCCGGAACCGGACTCCCCGACCACGCACAAAGTACGTCCTGCCGGCAGCGATAAAGAGAGATCTTCAATGGCCTCCGCGCGATCGCCGCCCGGGGGGAGCGCAATTTTCAGGCCCTCAATAGTCAGTAGCGCCGGATCGCTGTGAGGAATGATGCCGGGGTCGAAATCAAGCGTAAACACGGCAGACATGGTTACCTCCTTATGGTCGGCCATCAGGCGCGCCGGGCGAGTTTAGGGTCGAAAACATCACGCAGTCCATCACCCAACAGATTGAATGCCAGAACGGCGGGAACCAGAAACAGCGCCGGGAACAGCACATTCCCGGGATGCTGGGCGAACTGAATGCGCCCTTCAGACATGATATTGCCCCAGGTAGGTATATCCGCCGGTAGACCGAGCCCCAGAAAACTCAGGATGGCTTCCGTGATGATGGCGGAAGCAGCAATAAACGTCCCCTGAACCAGAATCGGCGCCAGAGCATTAGGCAGAATATCGCGCCAAAGAATGGTGATTGAGGGCGTTGCCATGGTCCTTGCCGCTTCAACAAAAGGTTCGTCACGCAGGCTGATGACCAGGGAACGCACCAATCGTGTTACCCGCGGCACTTCGGGGATCGCAATCGCCAGCACTACCGTGGGCAGGCTGGCTCCCAGCATCGCTACCAGCGTAATTGCCAGCAGCACGGAGGGAATGGCCATCATACCGTCGACAATACGCATCAGAATCATGTCCAGCCGACGGTAATAGCCCGCAAGCATCCCTAGCAGACTGCCACCGGCCACCGCAATCAGCGCAGTGGCGACCCCCACCAACAGCGAAATACGGGTACCGAACAGAACCCGGCTCCAGATATCACGCCCCATGCTGTCGCTCCCCATCAGAAACAGATGGGGAATGACCTCACCATCTACCAGCGTCACCTCGCCCCGGGTACCGGCAGCAACGGAAATAAAGTTGTAATCCATGGTGGTGGGATCGAACGTTCCCAGCAGCGGCGCCAACCCGCCTAAACACAGCAGCAATATGAGAACTGCGCCACCCGAACGGACCGAAAGGTTATGCCACAACGTTGTCAGTGTGTTCATTGCTTAGCCTCTTCAGTTAACGCCTCAATAACGAATGCGCGGATCGAGTACCAGGTAGCTAATATCCACCAGCATATTCACCACCACATAGGCCAGCGCAAAGAACAGCACCACGCCCTGTAGTACCGGAAAATCACGGTTAAGTACCGCGTCTACCGTCAACTGGCCCAGCCCCGGTACCGCAAATACGGTTTCCGTGACCACAACGCCACCCAGCAATAACGCCGCGCTAATGCCGATAATGGTTGCGATGGGTACCGCCGCATTACGCAAAGCATGAGACGTGACCACTTGCCACTCGCGAATACCCTTCGCCCGCGCAGTGCGAATATAGTCTTCAGTCAGCGCCTCACTGACCGCCGCGCGCGTCATCCTCGCCAACAAAGCGACGTAGGTAATAGACAAAGAGAGACAGGGCAAAATCAAATGGTTCAGCCAGAGCCAGAAACCTGCGGACAGCGGCTGATAGCCCTGAACCGGAAATAATGACGTTTTTACTGCCAGGAAGTAGATCAGCACGTAGCCGATAACAAATACCGGGACGGAAAAACCAGCAACAGAAAATGCCATCACGGCCCTGTCCAGCCACCCGCCCATCCGCCATGCTGCCAACGTGCCCAGCGGCACGGCAATGACCACGGTGAAGAGTAGCGTCAACAATGTCAGCGATAGCGTCGGCCCCAGGCGCTGAGAGATTAGCGTGCTGACCGGAGTATTAAGGAAGAAGGAGTAACCCAGATCGCCATTCAGCAGATGCTGGCACCAGATAACAAACTGCCGCCACAGTGGCAAGTTGAGTCCCAGTTGACTGCGAATACGCTCCAGATCATCACTGCTGGCGCCATTGCCGCCGATAATGGCCGCCGGATCGCCGGGGGTCAGGCGCACGATCAGGAAGACGATCGCCGCCACGATCATCAGTACCGGGATTAAGCCTAACAGCCGTTTGGTGATAAATAGCAACATAACATCCTCCCGGGCGGCTTATTGGCCGTTCTTACGGATATTCCAGTACACCTGGGCACCAGCGGGCACAATGCCGCTGATGCTGTCGCGCACCGCGGCGGGGATCATGTATTGTCCCAACGGAACATGGGTAACAACCTGATAGGCGTAAGTCTGTATTTCCTGGGCCAGTTGCTGCTTCTCAGCATCGTCTGTCGCCCGGGCAAAACGCGCTTTCAACGCTTCGAGATGCGGATCGTTTTGCCAGCCGAACCACCCTTTATCGCCTGTGGCATTTAACATGGCATTATTGAGCGGGTTCTGGACATCCTCTGCGCCCCAGGCGCTGATAAAGGCATTCCAGCCGCCGGCGCCCGGCGCATCTTTTTTCGCCCGCCGGGATACCAGACTCGACCAGTCCATGTTCATGACCTGAACCTTGAACCCGGCCTGCTGCAGCATTTGTTGGGCAACTAAGGGCAGTTTGCCGATGGTGGCGTTATCAGTCGGGCGCAGCAGCACAATCGGCTCACCTTTATAACCAGACTGTCGCAGTAGCGCTCTCGCTTTTGCCAGGTCGGCCTTGCCGGTGAACGCCGTGCCCGGATCGCTGGCATAAGGGGTACCGCACGGAAACAGACTGGCGCAGGTACGATAGTATTTTGCATCGCCTACCTGAGTGCGTAGCATCGGTTCCTGACCGAGCGCCAGCATCGCCGCCTGCCTCACCTTCACATCATTAAACGGAGGCTGAATAAAGTTGAAGCGAAACATAAACTGATAGCCATTCGGCTGCGCATTCACCAGCCGTATGTGGGCCGTTTTGCTCAGGGTGGGAAGTTGTTCAAAGGCGGGCTGTTCGAGAATATCGACTTCATTAGCCAATAGCGCGTTCATTTGCGTCTGCGGATCGCGGATAATTTTCCATTCCACTTCATCGACATACACTTTCTTGCCGCCAGCCGTTCCTGACGGTGGCTCATTACGCGGCTTATACGCGGGGTTTTTACGAAACCATAAGCTTTCCCCTGGACGGAAGCGATCCGCCTCAAAGATATAAGGCCCCGAACCGACAATCTCCTTAATTGGCGTATCCGCTGAGGTATCGGCAATACGTTTCGGCATGATAAAGGGAACGTTTGACGATGGTTTACCCAGCGCTTCCAGCACCGGTCCAAACGGTGTGCGGAACACTAATTTGAATGTTTTCTCATTGACGATGTCCTGGTGGTCCAGCGCGCTGGCCATTAACCCCCCCAGCGTATCCCGCGCCATCCATCTCTTGAGTGAAGAAATCACGTCGGCACTGGTCACCGGAGTGCCATCACTGAATACCAGACCGTCACGCAGTGTGAAGGTCCAGGTTTTCTTGTCATCACTCACCTGCCAGCTCTGCACCATCTGTGGCTGAATAGCCCCTTTGGCATCCGTACCAAATAGTGTATCGAACACCATATAACCGAAATTACGACTGGCGTAGGCGGTGGTCCATATTGGATCCAGTACCGTGATATTGGAGGCGGGCACAATACGTAAGGTATTCGCTATGGCCGGGGCGGTAAAAAACCATTGCATGATGGCGATAGAACAAGCGCCAAGCAATGGCAAACCTCGCTGAACACGAGGAGCGAAAATCGCAGGGAATACACTGTCATATTTCATTGCCATATCCTCAGATTTTCGAGTGGACGAAGTCACGCTTTACATTAATGGGATGCGTAGTCAGTATAGAAACCGGCCGTCTGAGCACATATATACAGCGAGAATGAAATATTTAATAACAGTAGCTTAGGTCTGCACCGTCAGTATGCAATGATGTAAAAACTCATCATTGCGGTGCATGTCCTGCACCAGAAAAGAACAAAAAATCAGCAATTTCCGGAGGGGATATGGGGCTTTTGAACACCGCCTCGGCACAACCGTTGGTCAGGCAAATTGTCGACCGAATTGCCGGACAAATCGCCAAAAGGCAGCTCGTCCCTGGTAGCAAGCTACCGTCCATTCGCCAGCAGGCGCGTTTTTTCCATGTCAGTGTCATGACGGTGACAAACGCTTACAGTCGCCTGGTTGCGGAGGGGTATCTGGTCTCTCAGGCGGGACGGGGATACTTCGTGAGTCATTCACTGCCGCGAGGTGTCGTTGAACCGGAATCCGCTGGCGTTAAAGTGGACAAACTATGGTTGATTCAACGGGCCTATGAAGAGAATAATTCCTTATTAAAGGCAGGTTGCGGCTGGATCCATCCGCAGTGGCTGTATGGCGAAGGCATGCGCCAGGCCTTAACCCGGCTGGCACGCAACAAAACCCATGGTTTGACACAATACGCATCACCACAAGGGCTGTTGCCGCTACGTCAGCAGATAGAACAGGTCCTTGCCCGACGTGGTATCCACGTACCGGCTCATCAGATCATGACCACTTCAGGGGCTACCCAGGCGCAGATCCTGCTGGTTCACTGTTTAACACGGGCGGGAGATACCGTGTTTGTCGACTCCCCGGGAAACAGCACCTTCTTTATTCAGCTACGGGCATTTGGTCTGAATCTGGTGGGAATTCAGCGCCGCCCTGACGGCTATGATTTATCGGCACTGGAACAGCAGTTGCGCCAGTATCGGCCCAAACTGTTCTTCACCACCAGCCAGCTACACAATCCCACCGGTTCATCCTTGAGCGCGACAATGGTCAACCAGCTCTTACGGTTGGCACATACCTATGAATTCACACTGGTAGAAAACGACATTATGGCCGGGCTGACGCCGATGGTACCCACAACCCTCGCCAGTCAGGATCAACTCCGACGGGTATGCTATATCGGCAGTTTCTCTAAAACCCTGTCGCCTGAACTGCGAGCGGGGTTTATCGCTTGCGACGAAGCACTCAATGAAAAACTGATGCTCTACAAAATGATTCACGGTCTCACGACATCAGAACTCACCGAAACGCTACTGTGGACAATTTTAACGGAGAAAGGCTGGAGCCTGCATCTTAAAAGCCTGGCAACCCGCCTGGCCGACGCGCAACAGGCCGTATGCAACCGCCTGGAGAGCATCGGCCTGCAATTATTCCATCGCCCCATCGGCGGCCCGTTTCTCTGGGCGCGCCTGCCTCATGAGGTTGATTTGTTAGCCATGACCCGCAGCGCTGCCGAACGCGGCATCCTGTTGGCGCCAGGGCACCTGTTTCATGTTGAACCCTGTCAGGAGCCCTGGCTGCGTTTTAACGTCTCTTACTGCCATCGACCTGAAGTATATGACTTTTTGGCCAGGTATATCGCCGAAGGGCGATAACGCTTTTGCGAAAAGCATTAAGAACCATGGCTTACGTAATGTCGATCATGGCGCCCGGCCCGATCCGGAAATTTCCCAGTTCGCACTACGCTGACCGGCGCCGCTTTTTCATCGGTAATGAGCGTACTGAATGCCATCAGAATAATAAAGAAAGCAACAAATTCAGCGCTGATTAACAGTACGTCCGTAAGGCCATAAATCAGCATCGATAGCATAATGAAAAACAACAGCAAATTATTACGCCGAAGAGCAAGCAGAACACCGCCGATATAGAACCCCAGAAGCAGGACTAACCCAATCACGCCCTGTAACGAAAAGGTATCAATCAGCTCGTTATGCAGATGGACGTTAATGTACATCATCGCGGTTTTATTCTCCGGATGAGTCTGAACATAATCAGCGCTTAAACGCTCACGGCTCTCCATCGATTGCCCAAGCGGTTTATGGACTCCGTTATAAATGCCCAGCGTCCACATCGAAAATCTTGCTCCCAGCGACGTATCGTCATTACCGGTCTGATAAGACGAGATCTCATGCACCGTCTGGAGAATTTTAGGTTTAACATGGGCGTTAAAGTTAATCCCCACAATACACAGAATAACCACCGCCACGCCCAGCATTGGTTTAAGCGGAATATTTTTTTTGAAGTTAAACAGTGTTAACAAGAAGATCAATATCGGGTAGACCCCCATCGCCGCCCGCGTACCGGTGAAGATAATATTCAGGTATGAGATAAGTATCACCGCGACAGCCAACATATAAGCCGATTTTTTGCGTAACTGGAACAACGCATAGATAAACGCCAGCGACAGCGTTGAATAGATATAAGCGGCAATCGTGGGGCGACTGATCGCCATCTCAATACGCTGCATCCCCTGCCATTCCTGAATAAAACCATATCCGGTTGCCAGTAACAGACTCACTCCCGAAACAATAATAAAAATCTTCTTCGCCATGTCGCGATGGAGATGATATTTAAAGCTATCCAGGTATAACACCAGAATACTGCCCAGCAGCAGTTTTTTACCGCCGAGAAAGTGGTCATTATAATGGTTGACATGACCATTCCTGACCTCGAAAAAGAGAAACCATAGCAGCTCCATCGCCCCCATGATCATCGGCAACAGAGCGACCTTCAGGCGTACTTTTCTGAGATTTTTGCGTTCAACAACGAATCCCAGTACGCTGGCATATACCGCCAGATAGAAAAAAACACGCTGCTGAGCGGAATCCAGCAGCAAAAATAGTAATGATATCGCCGACAGTATTATTGTCAGCATATAAGTATTGCGGTTTATCTTTTCCATAATGCCTGGATTGCCTTTTTCTTATAACTTAATCGCACGTCGCCAGACATAAAAAATCCCGGTGACAATGTTGCCTTTATCTTTTTTTCAACAATATGAGTCTGTTTTTCAGTCAAGAAGCGGGCATATTTCAGATAAATATCCAGCCAATGACAGTAAATCAGCCACTGAAATGAGGGAGGAAAGACGATTTCCATTTTTCTCGTACAGTTAACTAAATTACTAATTTTTGCTCTATCCAACGCACTGGAGAGGCTATTTTTGCGTTTAATATAATAATAATGTCCCTCTTTCTGAAACCAGATATTTTGCGACCGCATCAGAAAAGAGGGGAAAACGGCGAAATCCTCGTAGCAGGTCATGGCGGGTATGGGCTCACAAAGATAAATATCCTTACGAATAAATTGACCAATTAAATGCGCCTGAAAATCCTTATGGATCAGAAAACGACGAATGGCCTCGTTCTGCGTGAGTTTAATCGGGGAAAAACCCGCCCAGTGGTTATCAATCGTGCCAGGGTCACGGGTCTCAATCAGATGCGTCAGCAGCAAATCGGGGCGGTGTTGCTTAAGAAACGCCACCGCATCACGCAGACTTCGGGGCTTAAGGAGATCATCATCGTCAACCATGGTGATATAGTCACCACGGGCCATCCGTACAGCAATGTTTCTGACGCTCCCGACATTCCTCATCTGAACTTCTTGTATCTGAACTGAAGAAAAGCTTTGTGCATAGCGCTCAATAATTTGCTGTGTTCTATCATGAGAACTGTCATTAAGAATGATAACTTCAACATCATTTTCACAATCAATGGCCTTTTTTACACTTTTCAACGTTTCAGCAAGAGTTAGCTCACAATCATGGGCTGTGACGACAATGCTTAAAAAGGGCATAAGGGCACTCCTGTTGGATAGCCTGTTTTATAAGTTTATATTTCGAGCAAATAGGATAAATCTTAAAATATAACATCCAGATAGTATTAAATATCTATTTATTATAGTTCCAGCCAATTTTAGTAGAAAAACAAATAACTTGTAACAAAAAAAGAAACCATATGAAATAATTTGTATCGAAATGTAATTTTAGGAAAATAAATTTATCAGAATTATTATCTGGAATCAGATCAAAAAATAAAATTTAGTTATTCAACAAGATGTTGATATAGCGCATAGTGAAGTCAACTGATTAATAAAAGTCGAACCGTCTTAAAAACAACCACTGCATGTTTTAATGAGAAAACAGTTGAGATAATTCGCATACGCTCAGATAGATAATCATCAGAATATGACGCATTGTCTATTACACTAATTCTTAATTTCATTATTAGTATGACAATGTCTCAAAAGACGCTTTTGGTTACTTATGCAGAGTAAGAGCCTATCCCATTAGGGCTATTTTGCTTGCCATTTTGAACCAGGGCAGTGCTCAGAATCTTCACGTACTACGTGTACGCTCCGGTTCTTCCGCGCTGGCCGTGTTCAAACTGTCTGCGCCAATAACGCCTGGTGGGATAGGCTCTAAGTTATGGCTTAAAACCGTCCGTGCCAGACTAAAATACGCTCATTCCGTCAGTCTTCATATTACTGTTATCGCTCAAAAGGCGTTCCAGCCTGCGTTTATGCAAGAGTGATGCAAAAGAGATTTTGCTATGCAGATCAATGCCATTGGTCGCGGCGCCGGGAATCGACTGCGCCCTTAGCGGCGATTAAGTCCGGCGGCGAAAAGTACGACGCCACTCTGCCGGGCTGACGCCAAAACGCGATTTAAACTGCTGGCGGTAAGTTACCGCAGAGAGATAACCCACTTCCTCCGCCACCTGCTCAACAGGCAAATCCCCGGCTTCCAGCAGGAGCTGGCTGCGGCGCAGACGTTCCGCAGACAGCCAGTCGGTAAGGCTCATACCTGTTGCTTTCACGAAATGGCGGGTCAAAGTACGGCGACTCATTGCAGCCACCTGTGCCAGAGAGTCAAGATTGTGCGGCTGACAAATATGCTGCTGGAGATACTCAAGCAGGCCGTTAATCCGCGCATCTCGGGTGCTTCCCGGCACCGGCTGGGCGATAAATTGCGCCTGCCCGCCTTCACGGTGCGGAGCGATTATCATCCGCCGGGCAATCTGATTCGCCGCCAGGCTACCGAAACGCTGGCGAATAATATACAGGCAACAGTCGATCGCCGCCGCAGTGCCCGCCGAAGTGATAATCCGCTCATCGTCCACGTACAGGGCATTAATATCCAGACGCACTTGCGGGAACAGGCGTTGAAAATCCTGCTCAAATGCCCAGTGTGTTGCAGCGCGTTTACCGTCCAGTAATCCGGCGTAGCCCAGCACAAATGCCCCGAGGCACAGACCGACAATTTCCGCACCGTTATTGCGCGCGCGCAGCAGACTATCGAGCAACGACTGAGGAGGACGTTGATTCACCGCCCCCCAATATGGCACCACAACAATATCCGCCTGCTCCAGGATCGAAAAGTCGCCGCTGGCATTTAGCATAAAGCCGTCGCGAGCGCTCTGAAGACCAGGCCGTTCGGCGCAGATATGCAGATTAAAGCGTTTGGTTTCCGAGACCGTATCGCCAAATAGCATACAGGGAACCGAGTAATGAAACGGGCTAAACCCGTCCACCGCCACAATCGCCACTTCCGTTAGTTTCATCGCCCGCTCCGGCTTTAAAAAAACATACTTTCCCCATCCTGCGGGATGCTGACCGCATCGGCAATCCGATTATCAGCCACGTACTGCCGCAGCTCATCCCGGCTCAGCAAACAGTGGTTCACCGCTTCCATATGGCTGGCGACAATTTTGGCTTCCGGCAGAGTGAAGTGCGCCTTCAGTACATCTTCTTTACCCATAATGATCGGCCCAAAAGCGATGACGTGAGCATACCCGACATTCAGTACGATGACGTCCGGATGTAGTCTGACCATATCGGCTTCAACCTCATCGCGCCAGATCGTGTCACCCACTAGCCATAACGTTTTTTCCTGCGGATGACGGAAGACGACCCCACAGGCTTCGCCCAGACGTTCAGCCATCGCCGGAATAGCATAAGTACGGTCGCTACCGTGCTGACCTGACGTCGTTTTCACCAGGGAGATATCAGCAAACTTGCCGTGCGCTGAAAGCAGATGAATATTGCAAAAACCCTGCCCGTACAGTAGCTGACCATCGGCTTGATGCTGGACATAAACCGGTAACGTTTTGGGGATCGCGGCGATCGCCGCCGCATCCCAGTGATCTTCATGCGTATGGGTGACGATAACAGCATCAACGTCAACTATCTCTTTGACAGGAAAAGGCAGATCCACCAGCGGATTACGCAACTCACTACGCGCAGTACCGGCGAATCCCGACCAGGCGCCTTTGTCCGCCAGCATAGGATCTATCAGAAATCTTTTACCTGCGTATTCAATAATCTGAGTAGCATTACGGATATGGGTGATTTGCATGATGTTCATTCCTCTTCGCAGTCATCTGATAAACATCGTACCTGTCACCGTCCTGGCGAAATATGGCCGTTTGGTCAATGAGCGATGAGATTGGGCCAGTTTACGGCAGCCGCCATATGCGCAATACAGAGGGCTGTGCCGCACACGCAGCGGCGCTGATGCACAAGGTGAGATCGATATGGCGACTGGCGGACAACGGACGTTTTCCCGCGCGAGACGGTGGAGCGAACCGCAGGAGAAAACGGGGCGCTTTAGCGTAGCGGCTTCAGCATCCGCCAACGAAACCACAACTGGGCGACGAGGATCAGCACACCACCGATAATCTTCTGTAATGGCAGTTGTTCGCCGTACCACAGTGCAGCGGCGATCACCGTCAGCAGCGGTTCCAGCACCATAATAATCGCAGCGCTGGCGACCGCGGCATACTTCTGCCCCTTCATTTGCAAACCGAAGCGTAGACTGGTCGCAATAACGATACTGGCCAGCAGCCAGCCAAAGGTCGGCAGCGTAAACGGCTGATCCCAGCTTTCAAAAGCGGCGGAGATCCCCAGTCCGACAATCCCGGTAATACCTAACTGTACGGTAGTCAACGGGATCAGCGGTACCTCGCGGGCGCAGTTGCTGGTGTAGCAAAACCAGATTGACTGTACCAGCGCAGTGAGCAGAAACCAGCCCTGGCTGGGATGGAACGCAATCGGCATATGCAGACTCAGTAATCCGAGGCCGATAACCGCAACCGGCAGACACTCCCAGTATGCCCGCGCCGGTCGCGCCTTCATCATCACCCAGGCGGTAAGCGGCACAAACAGCATCGACAGGCTCATAATAAACGCCCCTTCACCCAGCGATGGAGTTGTCGATACCGAATAGATCCACAGACACAGGTTTAGCGCAAACCACAGGCCGCTGATAATGATGCGCGGCCAGTGCTGCTTGTTGACGCGATAACCGCGGCAGAACGGCAGCAGCAACAGCGCAGCGAAGAAAAAGCGCAGACCAAGGAAGGCGAAAACCGGCATGCCGGCAATCGCTTCACGGGAAAAAATCCATCCGCAGGCGGCGATAACCGTCGCGGCTATGAGCAGCAAATCTGCCTGGCGTTGCCGGGTCATCGCCACGCCTCCTTGTGTTAATCGTTACCAGCCGGGAACCGCACCGCCGTTGAAGATAGTCTCAGCCGCCTTCGCCACTTCCGGTGACTGGTAGGACTGTATAAATTCTTTTACGTTTTCCGCATCTTTGTTGTCTTCACGGGTCACGATAATGTTCACATACGGCGAATGTTTATCTTCAATAAAGAGACCGTCTCGTACCGGCGAAAGTCCTGTCTGCTGAAGATAGGTAGTGCTGATGATCGCCACGTCAACTTTCGGGTCATCAATGACCCGCGGCAGTTGCGCCCCTTCCAGCTCCATGATGTTCAGGTGATGCGGATTGTCGGTAATATCGACCGCCGTCGGCAGCAGACCTGTACCTGCCTTGAGCGTGATCAGCTTCTCTTTTTGCAGCAGAAGCAGCGCACGCCCCAGGTTGGTCGGATCGTTAGGAATCGCAATAGTCGCGCCATCTTTCAGTTCAGCGACAGATTTGATTTTGCGCGAATAGCCCGCCATTGGAAAGACGAAAGTATTACCAACTGCCACCAGGTGATAGTTGTGGGCTTTGTTATCCTGTTCGAGGAACGGCCGATGCTGAAAAACATTCGCGTCCAGATCACCGGCGTTGGTGGACTCATTCGGCAACAGTGAACCGCTAAAGCCCACCAGTTCGACATTGAGGCCATATTTCTCTTTTGCCACTTTCTTCGCCACTTCCGCCACATCCTGCTCAGCGCCATTAATGACGCCGACTTTAATATGTTTCGCATCACTGCCCTTCTGGTCGCAGCCCACCAGCAACAGGCCTGCCAGCATGACGGCGGCGGCTGTCCGTAAACGCAAAGTCATTGTTATTACCCCGTTAATCCATACAGAATTATTATTTTTCCGTATAAAACTATAACGACTTCCGGGTTGGGTTTTAAACTGCAAAAGCGGCAACTGGAAATAAAATCATCTTCCCCGGCTTACGCGCCCCCGTACCATGCTGAAGACAGGATCAGCCGATTTGCCAAATCATCAGCAGTTGATAACCCGGCTTCTGGTAAAACGGCAGCGCCTGAAAGCTGAACGTATCCACCAGCATATGATTGCAACCGCACTACCGCGCGGGGTTTTCCGCTTCTTGCATCAGCTCGCGCCCCAACCCGCTGCCGCGAGAGGCTTCCCTGATCCACAGATACCCAATGCACAGCCAGCAATTCCTCCCGATCGGTGATTCCTCCCGATCGGTGGGTTGAATGTTATTTGTTATTATCAGCGTCACCCGTCATCTCCACCTTTTATTTTTTACAGACCATTTCCTATTCGGTTTTCACAAAATATCCTTTTTTTCTCCATTATTCCCTGACTAAAATTAAGTCATTAAAATTTGTGTAAAAAGCCTTTCCATCATTCAGCACTGACGTATAATGGAGAAAATGAGAATAACTATTCTCATTATTTTAAATCAGGGTTATCCGATACCCTAAATAATTCGGGTTGCTTAAAGGCGGCAAAGGCATGAGTCCCTGGAGCATAGATAACTATGTGACTGAGGTGTTCGAGCGTAGCCAACGCATAAGCAACTTAAAGTATGACGGGTATATATGTACGCCCTGTGACAGGCAAAACGTCCTGGTTCAGAGTCTGTAATCACTATCTGATACCATCTTGCCGTCAGAGGCATTATCTAAAAAACCGGTTAGTTCATAACGGTAATATCAGCGTCATTTACTGCAAACAGGAATATTTATTTTCCATTTTGTTATTTTATGCTTGCCCGGAGATGCATCATCGTCTACCCCATCACCCCGACTGTGAGTTTTACGGGGCGGACGTCGTTCATCCTGAGAAAATATAATGAAATACACTATAGCCCCCATCGCAATAGCATTATTTCTCCTTAGCGGATGCGATAATGCACAAACATCCTCCCAACAACAACAGCTCCAGGAAGTGGGCGTCGTCACCCTGAAAAGCCAGCCAGTCCCGGTGGTGAGCAACCTTACGGGCCGTACTACCGCTTCGCTTAGCGCCGAAGTGCGGCCGCAAGTCGGCGGTATCATACAAAAACGCCTGTTTACCGAAGGCGATATGGTCAAAGCCGGACAGGCGCTGTACCAAATCGACCCGGCCAGCTATCGGGCGACGTTCGACGAAGCTGCCGCATCGCTGAAGCAGGCCCAGGCGCTGGTGACAGCCGATTGTCAAAAAGCCCGGCGCTACGCGGTGCTGGTCAAAGATAACGGCGTCTCCCGTCAGGACGCCGACGACGCGCTATCGACCTGTAACCAGGACAAAGCCAGCGTCGAGTCGAAAAAAGCGGCGCTGGAGAGCGCGCGTATCAACCTGAACTGGACAACAGTCACAGCGCCCATTTCCGGCCGCATCGGCATCTCCTCGGTCACGCCGGGCGCGCTGGTTTCCGCCGATCAGGATACCGCGCTGGCAACGATCCGCGGTCTGGATACGATGTATGTCGATCTCACCCGCTCCAGCGTCGACCTGTTGCGCCTGCGTAAGCAAAGCCTCGCGACCAACAGCGATACGCTTAACGTGACCCTGACCCTTGAAGATGGCAGCACCTACAACCAAAAAGGCCGTCTGGCGCTGACCGAAGTGGCAGTGGATGAATCCACCGGGTCGGTGACGCTGCGCGCAATCTTCCCCAATCCGCAGCACATACTGCTGCCCGGGATGTTCGTTCGCGCCCGCATTGATGAAGGCATCATGAACGATGCGATCCTCGCCCCGCAGCAGGGTATCACCCGTGACGCCAAAGGCGACGCTATCGCGCTGGTCGTCGACGCTCACAATAAAGTTGAGCAACGCAGCGTAGAAACCGGCGACACCTATGGCGACAAGTGGCTGATAGTCAAAGGTCTGAAAAGTGGCGATAAGCTCATTGTCGAGGGTTCCAGCAAAGTCGCCCCCGGCCAACAGGTGAAAGCCGTTGAAGTCAAAGAAACCCAAAATGACGGAGATAACGCCTGATGTTCTCCCGTTTCTTCGTGCGACGTCCGGTTTTCGCCTGGGTTATCGCCATTTTGATTATGCTTGCCGGGGTTCTGGCGATCCGTACTCTGCCGGTCGCCCAGTATCCCGACGTCGCGCCGCCGGCGGTAAAAATCTCCGCCACCTACACCGGCGCCTCTGCGGAAACGCTGGAAAACAGCGTGACCCAGGTCATCGAACAGCAGCTTACCGGGCTGGATAATCTGCTCTATTTTACCTCCACCAGCAGCTCGGACGGTTCAGTCAGCATCACCGTGACGTTCGAGCAGGGTACCAACCCGGATACCGCACAGGTTCAGGTACAGAACAAAGTCGAGCAGGCCAAATCACGCCTGCCCAGCGAAGTGCAACAGTCCGGCGTGACGGTGGAAAAATCACAGAGCAGCTTCCTGCTGATCCTCGCGGTATATGACAAAAATAACAAAGCCACCAGTTCCGATATCTCCGACTGGCTGGTCAGTAACATGCAGGACCCGCTGGCGCGTCTTGAAGGCGTCGGCAGTCTGAAGGTTTTTGGCGCGGAACACGCCATGCGTATCTGGATGGATCCGACCAAACTGGCTTCCTATTCGCTGATGCCCTCTGATGTGGAATCAGCAATAGAGGCGCAGAACGTGCAGGTCTCCGCCGGTAAAATCGGCGCGCTGCCCGCATCCAGTCATCAACAGCTGACCGCGACGGTCCGCGCCCAGTCACGGTTACAAACCGTCGACCAGTTCAAAAATATTATCGTCAAAAGCAAAGCCGACGGTTCGGTGGTGCGCCTGAGCGATGTCGCCCGCGTCGAAATGGGGAGTGAAGATTATACCGCCTCCGCCAACCTCAACGGCCACCCGGCCGCGGGGATCGCGGTGATGATGGCCCCAGGGGCCAACGCCCTGAATACCGCGACGCTGGTGAAAAGCAAGATTGCCGAATTCCAGCGTCAGATGCCGCAGGGCTACGAAATCGCCTACCCGAAAGACAGCACCGAGTTTATTAAAATCTCGGTGGAAGATGTGATTCAGACCCTGTTTGAAGCCATCGTCCTCGTCGTCTGCGTGATGTATCTGTTCCTGCAAAACTTCCGCGCTACGCTGATTCCGGCGGTCGCGGTTCCGGTGGTGCTGCTGGGAACGTTCGGCGTACTGGCGCTGTTTGGTTACTCCATCAATACCCTGACGCTGTTTGCGATGGTGCTGGCGATTGGGTTACTGGTAGATGACGCCATCGTGGTGGTGGAAAACGTCGAACGTATTATGCGCGACGAAGGGTTGCCCGCCCGCGAAGCCACCGAAAAATCAATGGGAGAAATCTCCGGCGCGCTGATCGCCATTGCCCTGGTCCTCTCGGCGGTGTTCCTGCCGATGGCCTTCTTCGGCGGCTCCACCGGGGTGATCTATCGCCAGTTCTCGGTCACTATTATCTCGGCGATGATGCTGTCGGTAGTGGTCGCGCTGACCTTAACCCCGGCGCTGTGCGGGTCGCTGCTGACCCATTCTAAACCTCATACCAAAGGCTTCTTCGGCGCCTTCAACCGCCTGTGGGGGCGCACCGAACAGGGTTACCAGCACCGGGTAGTCGGCGGCCTGCGCCGCTCGGCGGTGATGATGGGTGCCTTTGTGCTGATTTGCGGCGGCATGGCGCTGGCGATGTGGAAACTGCCGGGCAGCTTCCTGCCGACAGAAGATCAGGGCGAAATCATGGTCCAGTACACCCTGCCCGCCGGGGCGACGGCAGTGCGTACCGCCGAGGTCCGGCGCCAGGTCACCAACTGGTTCCTGACCACAGAGAAAGCCAATACTGACGTTATCTTTACCGTCGACGGCTTTAGCTTCAGCGGTAGTGGGCAGAACACCGGGATGGCTTTCGTGTCGCTAAAAAACTGGTCCGAACGTAAAGGTGCGGAAAATACCGCCCAGGCTATTGCTCTGCGTGCCAATAAAGAACTCGGCCGCATTCGTGACGCCACGCTGTTCGCCATGACCCCGCCTTCGGTGGATGGTCTGGGGCAGAGCAATGGCTTCACCTTTGAACTGATGGCCAGCGGCGGCACCGATCGTGATAGTCTGATGAAGATGCGCAGCCAGCTGCTGGCAGAGGCGCATCAAAGCCCAGAGCTGCAATCCGTGCGCGCCAACGATCTGCCGCAGATGCCGCAGCTCCGGGTGGATATCGATAACAATAAAGCGGTGTCGCTTGGGCTGTCGTTAAGCGATGTCACCGATACTCTCTCCAGCGCCTGGGGTGGGACCTACGTCAACGACTTTATCGATCGCGGTCGCGTCAAAAAGGTCTATATCCAGGGGGAAAGCGACGCCCGCGCCGTACCGTCCGACCTCGGAAAATGGTTCGTCCGGAGTAGCGACGATAGCATGACGCCGTTCTCCGCCTTCGCCACCACCCATTGGGAATACGGACCAGAAAGCCTGGTGCGCTACAACGGCTCCGCCGCCTTTGAAATCCAGGGCGAGAATGCCAGCGGGTTTAGTTCCGGCGCGGCGATGGACAAGATGGAAGCCTTAGCCAATAAGCTGCCTGCCGGAAGCACCTGGGCCTGGAGCGGCATGTCGCTGCAGGAAAAACTCGCCAGCGGCCAGGCGATGAGCCTCTATGCGATCTCTATTCTGGTGGTATTCCTGTGCCTCGCGGCGCTGTATGAAAGCTGGTCGGTACCGTTCTCGGTGATCATGGTGATCCCGCTCGGGCTGCTTGGCGCGGCGCTGGCGACATGGATGCGCGGTCTGAATAACGATGTCTACTTTCAGGTGGCGCTGCTCACCACTATCGGCCTGTCGTCAAAGAACGCCATCCTGATCGTTGAATTCGCCGAATCGGCGCTGGAAGAGGGCTACTCCCTGTCGCGTGCCGCCATGCGCGCTGCGCAAACGCGTTTACGCCCCATTGTGATGACCTCGCTGGCGTTTATCGCCGGGGTTCTGCCGCTGGCAATCGCCACCGGCGCTGGCGCCAACAGCCGCGTGGCGATTGGTACCGGGATTATCGGCGGGACCCTGACGGCGACGCTGCTGGCAATCTTCTTCGTGCCGTTGTTCTTCGTGCTGGTGAAACGTTTCTTCACCCGCTATCGTTCTTCTCAGGAGTAAGCTATGTTTCGTTTTTCCCTCGTGTTTGTTGCGCTCCTGACGGCAGGCTGTGTCTCTCTCGATCCGCACTATGAGCGCCCGGCGGCGCCCATTCCCGCCACCCTGCCCGGTAGCCACGGCGAGGCAACCGCGGTAGTGAATGACTGGCAGCAGGTGGTGAATGACGCCCGCCTCAAAAAAGTGGTGAGTATTGCGCTGACCAGCAACCGCGACGTGCAGAAAGCGCTGGCCGATATCGAAGCCGCGCGCGCCCAGTTTGGCGAAACCCGCGCCTCGTTATTCCCGACCCTCGACGCGGAACTGAGCCATACCCGCAGCAAAACGGTCGCCAATGGGCTCACGTCGTCATCGGAAGCCGACGGCGCGGTTTCCAGCTTTGAGCTGGATCTGTTCGGCAAGAACCAAAGCCTGACGCGTGCGGCGCGGGAGACCTGGCTTGCCAGTGAATACACCGCGCAGAATACGCGCCTGACGATGATCGCCGACCTGACCACCGCCTGGATAACGCTGGCGGCGGATAACAGTAATCTGGCGCTGGCTCAGGAAACGATGGCCAGCGCGGAGAATTCACGCAAAATCGTCACCCGCCAGATGGACGTAGGTACCGCTTCGGCAAGTGACCTCAGCGATGCGGAAAGCGTCTATCAGCAGGCGCGCGCCAGCGTCGCCAGCTACCGTACGCTGGTGGCGCAGGATAAAAATGCGCTCAATCTGCTGGCCGGAGAAACCGTACCGGATAGTCTACTGCCCGGCACGCTGGAGAGTCTCGGCGGCCACAGTATCGCCCTGGTCCCGGCGGGTGTATCCTCTTCGGTACTGCTACGTCGCCCGGATATTCAGGAAGCAGAGCATAATCTGAAGAGCGCTAACGCCGATATCGGCGCGGCGCGGGCCAACTTCTTCCCGTCGATCTCGCTGACCGCCAGCGCCGGAGTTGGTAGCGACTCGCTCTCTTCTCTGTTTAGTCACGGCATGCAGGTGTGGTCATTCGCACCGTCCATTAGCCTGCCGCTGTTTACCGGCGGCAGTAATCTGGCGCAACTGCGCTATGCTGAAGCGGAGAAAAAAGGGCTAATCGCCACCTATGAGAAGACGATTCAAAGCGCCTTCAAGGACGTGGCCGATGCGCTGGCGCGCCGGGAAACGCTCAACGAACAGCTGGACGCGCAGAAAAAATATGTCGCGGCGGAACAAAAATCGCTGGATATTGCGATGAAGAGCTACCAGGCCGGCATTGGAGATTACCTGTCGGTGCTCACCGCCCAACGGACGCTGTGGTCGGCACAGGCAACGCTAATCTCTCTTCAACAAACCGATCTGGAAAACCGTATTACTCTCTGGCAGTCGCTGGGAGGCGGAGCCAGTTAACGCTTATTCCGGGCGGCAACGCCCGGTATGCTGACAAGGAGCCAGTAAATATGTCCCGAATATCCCTCTCCTGGGTGGTGGTTCTCGGGTTACTCAGTGCCATCGGGCCGCTGTGTACCGATTTCTATCTGCCCGCACTGCCGGAAATCACCCAACAGCTTAACGCCAGCGGCACGCAAACCCAGCTATCGCTGACCGCGGCGCTGATTGGACTCGGCCTTGGCCAGCTTTTTTTTGGCCCGCTGAGCGACCGGATTGGCCGTAAAAAACCGCTGGCGCTTTCTCTGCTGCTGTTTATCTTCTCCTCGGTGATGTGTGCGATAACCTACGATATTCATATGCTGATCGCCTGGCGTTTTCTGCAGGGCTTCGCCGGAGCGGGTGGTTCGGTGCTGTCACGCTCCATCGCCCGTGACCGATACCAGGGGACACTGCTGACGCAGTTTTTCGCTCTGCTGATGACCGTCAACGGCATCGCTCCTGTGCTGTCGCCGGTGATTGGCGGCTGGATCATCACCGCGTTTAACTGGCGCATTCTGTTCTGGGCTATGGCGGCTATCGGCATCATATTGCTGCTGCTCAGCCTGGTGGTTCTCCATGAAACGCTGCCGAAAAAAAGCGCCGCTTCCGTGACACAGCAGCAGACTGATACTCCTGTGCTGAAAAATCGCCGCTTTATGCGCTACTGCCTGATTCAGGCCTTTATGATGGCCGGTTTGTTCTCTTATATCGGCTCATCTTCGTTCGTTATCCAGAATGAATACGCCATGAGCGCGATGCAGTTCAGCCTGCTGTTCGGCCTTAACGGTATCGGGCTGATTATCACCGCGCTGATTTTTTCGCGTCTGGCACGCCGCATCAGCGCCGAGCCGTTACTACGCAGCGGCCAGGTGCTGGCGGTGACATTTGCTGTCATCACTCTGTTGTTTGCCTGGCTACACCTGTCGACGCTGGCCCTGATCGGCTTGTTTTTCACGGTTTCCATCATGAGCGGAATCGGTACCGTGGCAGGCGCGGAGGCAATGAATGCCATCAACGCTCGCCAGTCCGGCACCGCATCGGCACTGCTCGGTACGCTGATGTTTGTCTTTGGCGGCATTGCCGCGCCGCTGGCCGGGATCGGCGGTGAAACGATGCTAAAAATGAGCCTTGCCATGACTCTTGCCTACCTGGCCTCCCTGCTTATTGGCCTGAAAAAACCACACGTCAGCGAATAACATCCTCTGGCGGTAATAAAATATTCCAATTTTATTACCGCCATGTTTCCCGCTCTTACTGAAATCTCCTATTATTCATAACATCCCAATCGTGATAATCTTCACACGAAAGGAATAATTAATTCCTTATACTGCCTGTCACTGTGAATAATGAGGTTCTTATGAGTATCGACCTGAGCAAACTGCCGACCGAGCGCCGAAACGCCAATAGCGCCAATATTGACACCCTCTCCACCGAAGAGATGCTGACGGTGATTAATCAGGAAGATCAGCTGGTGGCGCACGCGATCACCCCCTGGCTGGCACAAATTGCCCAGGTCGTGGATAAGGTTGCGGCGGCGCTGCAGGCGGGCGGGCGGTTGATTTACATTGGCGCAGGGACTTCCGGTCGTCTGGGGATCCTCGACGCCAGCGAGTGTCCGCCAACATTCGGTACCCGCCCTGAGCAGGTGGTGGGGATCATCGCGGGCGGCCATAAAGCGATTCTGAGCGCCGTCGAAAACGTTGAAGATAACAAAGCGCAAGGCGCGATGGATCTGCAAAACCTCAGCGTCAGCAGCGGTGATGTGCTGGTCGGCCTGGCCGCCAGCGGGCGCACGCCATACGTGATTGGCGCGATGGAATATGCCCGCAGTCAGAATGCCTTTGTCGCTATGGTCAGCTGTAACCCACACGGCGAAATGGCGCAACTGGCGGATGTCGCCATTACGCCGGTCGTCGGCCCGGAAGTAGTGACCGGCTCAACGCGTCTGAAGGCGGGTACCGCGCAAAAGCTGGTGCTGAATATGATCTCCACCGGCGCGATGATCCGCATCGGCAAGGTCTACAGCAACCTGATGGTGGATGTTGAAGCCACCAACGCCAAACTTATTGAGCGCCAGGTGTCCATCGTCATGGAAGCCACCGGGTGCGATCGCGTGACCGCCCAACGTGCGCTGGATGCCTGCGCCCGCCACTGTAAAACGGCCATCGTGATGGTGCTGGCTGATTTAAGCGCCGCAGAAGCCGGGGCGCTGCTGGCGAAAAATAAGGGCTATATCCGCAAGGCGCTGAGCCGCGCCTGACCGCTGACAAACAGGTAATCTGCAATGGCAAAAATAAATAAAGAAATGATAGTGCGGATCCTCAGCCACGTTGGCGGAGCCGGGAATGTCGCGCAGGCAGGCAACTGTATGACCCGCCTGCGCCTGACCCTGCGCAATGCGTCACAGGCCGATAGCGAGGCTATCCGTCAGATTGACGGCGTGATGGGGGTTATCGTCAGCGACGAACAGTTTCAGGTGGTATTGGGTCCCGGCAAGGCGCAAACCGCAGCGGAGATAATGAATGCCCTGCTGGAAGAGACCCCGAGGGAGGTCCCCTCTCTGGCCGATGTCGCTGCGGAGAAAAAACAGGCACTGAAAAGCAAGCAAACCAGCGGCGTACAAAAGTTTCTCGCCAAATTTGCCACCATTTTCACGCCGCTGATCCCCGGTTTTATCGCCGTCGGCCTGCTGCTGGGGTTTGCCACCCTGGCGGAGCAGATGTTTATCCTCGAAAATACCCATCCGAATGCCGCGCTGGTGGCGCTGATCGGTTATATGAAGGTCTTCAGCAAGGGGATGTTTACCTTTCTGAGCATCCTGATCGGCTATAACGCCCAGAAGGAGTTCGGCGGCTCCGGGGTGAATGGCGCGATTATCGCGGCGCTATTTGTTCTCGGCTATAACCCGGAAGCCACCAGCGGTTTTTATTCCGGTATCTCGACCTTCTTCGGGCAAAGTATCGACCCGCGCGGCAACATTATCGGGGTGCTGATCGCCTGCATTATCGGCGCGTGGGTGGAAAAGCAGGTGCGCCGTATTATGCCCGCCAACCTCGATATGATCCTCACCTCAGCGGTGACGCTGCTAATAATGGGCGCGATAACCTTTACCGTCATTATGCCGATTGGCGGCTGGCTGTTCACCGGGATGTCATGGCTGTTCCTGCATCTTAACGGCAACCCGTTCGGCTCTGCGGTGCTGGCCGGTCTGTTTCTGCTGGCGGTCATGTTTGGCGTGCATCAGGGCTTTGTGCCGGTCTATTTCGCGCTGGTGGACGCGCAAGGTTTTAACTCGCTGTTCCCGATCCTGGCGATGGCCGGAGCCGGGCAGGTGGGCGCGGCGCTGGCGCTGTTCTGGCGGGCAAAGCATGGTTCGCTGCTGCGCACCCAGATTAAAGGGGCGATAATTCCCGGCGTGCTCGGTATCGGCGAACCGCTAATTTACGGCGTCACGCTGCCGCGAATGAAGCCGTTTATTACCGCCTGCCTCGGCGGCGCCTGCGGCGGGTTTTTCCTCGGTTTTATTGCCTGGATGGGGTTACCGGTCGGCCTGAATACGGTGTTTGGCCCTTCCGGGCTGGTGGCGCTGCCGCTGATGACGTCCGGTAGCGGCATCTATGCCGGAATGGCGATATATGCCGCGGGGCTGGCAGTGTCCTACCTGTGCGGCTTCGCGCTGACCTGGCTGTTCGGCAGTAAAAATGTCGATTTAAGTTAAGGTGCCGCCCTGATTAACATCGCTGACCACGTCAGTTTGCGGCAATGGCCCGGTGGCGCAACGCTTACCGGGTTACTCGTTCCCATCAATAGCGCCGAAAACCGCAGAGATCAGCAACGGACCAAATCGTCTGAAAACCATCTCCGCCCCCACTGTGCGGGCGCACTCATGCTATGATGCGTCTTTGCGATATTTCACCTGAGGGAAAGATGGGCTCCAGCAAAAAAGGAATGCTGAATGTACTGATAGCCGCCGTGCTGTGGGGAAGTTCCGGCGTCTGTGCACAATTCATTATGCAGCAAAGTCAGATGTCATCGCCGTTTCTGACCATGACCCGCCTGTTGTTCGCCGGCATGATTATCCTGATGCTCTCGTTCGTTCACGGCGATAAAATTTTCCGTATCCTGCAAAACCACAAAGATACCTTCAGACTGCTGATCTTCTCCTTATTTGGCGCACTGACCGTACAATACACTTTCCTGATAACTATCGAAAAATCAAACGCCGCCACCGCGACGGTGCTGCAGTTTCTGTCGCCGACGATTATCGTCGCCTGGTTTGCTGTCGCCCGTAAAATGCGCCCCAATCCGCTGGTGCTGGCGGCTATCTGTACTTCGCTCATTGGCACGTTTCTGCTGGTCACCCACGGCAATCCGACAACCCTGTCGATTTCCCCCGCCGCGCTCTTCTGGGGAATTGCCTCGGCGTTTGCTGCCGCCTTCTACACCACCTATCCATCAACGCTGATAGCCCGCTACGGAACCTTGCCGATTGTCGGCTGGAGCATGCTGCTCGGCGGTGCGATGCTGTTACCGTTCTATGCCGGGCAGGGCAATCATTTTGTGGTTACTGGCGGTCTGCTGTTGGCGTTTTTCTACCTGGTGGTTATCGGTACATCGCTTACCTTTAGTCTTTATTTGAACGGCGCACAGCGGATTGGCGGCGCGAAGGCGGGTATTCTCAGCTGTGCGGAACCACTGAGCAGCGCCTTACTTTCCCTGCTGTTGCTGGGCATTACCTTTACCCTTCCGGACTGGCTGGGAACGCTACTGATTCTCTCATCGGTGGTGCTGATAGCCCTTGATTCGCGGCGGCGAGTGAAAACGACCTGACGATAATCTGGCGGCACTGGATGCTATCAACGCATCAGGCTGTGAACGCCAGAGATCGACTCGTCTCGGGCGTATGGCATGGTAGATACGCCGGTCAGCCGCATCCATTACTGGCCGGGGGACAGAAGCATTCCTCCCCCGTTATACCCGTACTTTCATTACCACCAATATGCCGGCAAGCAACATCAACGTGCCGGAGAGCGCCAGCGGCGACAGCAGTCCTAAATGATCCAGCGCCACACCACCAATGGCTGCGCCGCAGGTGTTAGCCAGCTGAATCACCGCTACCTGGATTGACCCGGCCTTCTCCGCCTGATCGGAAAGGGAGCGAGTGATCCACGTTGACCACCCTACCGGCACCAGCGCAAACGACAGCCCCCAGACAATCGCAATCCCTGCCGCCACCACTTTTTCGCGTCCCCACAACGTCAGCACCAGCGCGCTGACGGCCAGAACCAACGGCGCGCCTGCCAGCGCCAGTTTGACCGAGCGTTTAAGAACAGAAGAAGAGAGCGACGTTCCCACAAAACTGGCGATGCCAAAGCTCAACAGCACCAGCGTCAGGCCATCGACATCAAAGCCCGCCAGATTCATATACACCGGGCGGATGTAGGTAAAGAACGCGAACTGTCCGGCAAAGGACATAAAGATGGCGATCATCCCCGCCATTACGCCGGGACGTTGCAACAGACTGAAAATATTTTGCTTTTGGTGAGACGGTTCGCCAGGCAGCGAAGGTAACGATTTCACTACCCAAATAACACACAGTACGCCCATCACCGCCGCCGCGTTAAAAACATGACGCCAGCCAATAATCCCACCTAAAAAACTGCCCAGCGGCGCGGCGATCACCAGCGCGATGGAGACAGCGCCAAAAATAACCGACAACGCTTTAGGCACGGTACGCGGCGGCACCAGACGCATCGTCAACGAAGCCGACATCGCCCAGAATCCCCCCAGCGCCAGCCCCAGGCAGGCACGCCCGGCCAACAACAGCGTGAAGGAATTTGCAAACGAGACCAGCAGACAGGAAAGCGTTAATAAAACAGCAAACAGGATCACCACATAGCGACGATCGGTCGCCTGAATAATTTGGGTGATAAACAGGCTGGCAAACATGGCGACAAACGCCGTTACCGTTACCGACTGCCCGGCGACGCCTTCAGAGATTCCGAGGTCCTGCGCCATCGGCGTCAGCAGGCTGACGGGCAAAAACTCAACGGTGATCAGGCAGGCAACACAGAACGCCACAGCGAAAACAGCCGACCAGTTTGGCCGGATAATCGTCTCAGCATGGGATTGTTCTTCGATTCTTGCACTCATTTCGTTACCTGCGTCTTTCTCTGCCAGAAAAGCCGTGCAGTGTAACATCTAAAGTGTGACGTATTTAACGTTTTAGCAACTTTCCTTTGTTGCAGGGAAATATGCTTACCCGATCGCATGATGAAAAATGCGCCATGATATTCGCGCTCCTTCGCATTCACTGTGGGAAGAAAAGGACATAATATAGCACTAAGTGCTATACTTACGGTTACAGGATGTCAACCCGATGCGTGTATTTAAAACCAAATGGTTTGCCAGGGTAGCAAAGTCCCATGCAATCAAAGACGAAGAGTTATGTAAGGTTATTGCAGCAGCAATGCAGGGAAAAGTGGAGGATCTCGGTGGTGGGGTTTACAAAAAACGCCTCAATCAGAATCGCGATCGCGCGATCATCCTCGCAAAAGGAGGTATACATTGGTTTTATACATTTTTATATGCCAAACAGGATATGGCAAACATCGACAACGGTGAATTAGCCGGGTTCCGCGAGTTAGCAAAGCATTATGCTGGTCTCGCTGAAGATAAAATGACGGCATTGATTAAAAGTAAAGAATTGGTGGAGATTTGCCATGACTGCAAAAAATAAATTCAAAAGCCCTGCTTTTGAAGCTATTCACAGCGCAGCTTCTGGATTATTCAGCGTTGATGCCATTCCCCAGGAAACGATGCGCAACTTTGACAAAGCATGCCTCAGTAGCGTGGAGGATCTTCAGCCGCTTGAAATCAAAGCACTACGCGAGAAGCTGAACATCAGCCAGCCCGTTTTCGCGCGCTATCTGAATACCAGCGTTTCTACAGTGCAAAAATGGGAGAGCGGCGCAAAGCGCCCCGGCGGTATAGCGTTGAAGCTTCTTACCATTGTGCAAAAGCACGGACTAAAAGTGCTGGCCTGATGAGTCTCGCTGATAAGCCGTTAACACCATTCGTTATATGCAAAATGGCACATACCGTTCTCAATGCAACCAGTGCACGCCATCTTCAGGTTGAAAAAGGGCGTTATAGCGCATCTGGAAGGCGTTAATCTCTTGTATATCCGGTTCTATTTCGCGCAGAAACCCCAGCGCCAGGCGTACCTGCGCGTCAGTAATTGGCGCGGCCAGACGCGTTTTTTGCAGCTGACGATACCACTGTTGCAGGTTCTGATCGCTGCCATCCACAATCACGATCTGCCAGATCAGCAATATCTGGGCGGCATTTTGCAGATGTGATTCATCAGGACGATGCAGGTACTGTAAAAACGCCTCTCCCGGCGCTTTGCCCATCTGGTCGATCATTGATTCCACCGGCACCACGCTAATGCCCAGACGCTCGCTTAACCGACGAATCGCACGCCGGGTCCCCGAGGTGAGCACCCTGAAGCCAACAATAAACACCACAATCAGCGTGGCCAATATAATCCAAATCATGCGTACATCCGTTACTCAACAGGATGTTCATCATAGCGACAAATTGTCGACAGGCAATGTGAGCATCACCCGGCGCAAATAAAAAAACCCGGCACAGAAGCCGGGTAACGTGACGTACAGCCAATCACTCAGGCTGTCTGCAAAGTTTGTTTCTTTTTCTCGCGGCGAATTTTACGTTCTTCCAGCACCGCGACCATCGCCATCAGGCAGATACAGCCAATGGCAGCGGCATCCAGCGCGGCGAAGGTGCCCGCCCAACCGGTCAGACCAAAGACTGGCGTACCGTCGGCAATCATCCCCAGCCCCAGCTTGGCAAAGCTGTCGCCGATCAGGTAAGCGAAGGTGCCTTTAATGCCGTCCGCCGCGCCGATCGCTTTTTTCGGGACGAAGCCAACTGCCGCCACGCCAATCAGCAACTGCGGGCCAAACACCAGGAAGCCGAGCGCGAACAGGGACGCCAGATAGACGTACTGGTTGCTGGCATGCTGGTAAACGCCGAGGGTGGCGATAATCAGCGCCAGCGCAACGCAGGCCACCAGCGCGCGACGACCGTTCGCCAGATCCGACAGCCAGCCCCACAGCAGCGTGCCGACCAGCGCGCCCACTTCAAACAGGGTAAAGCCCTGAATCGCCACTTCTTTTGAGAGTTTCAGTTCCTGGAATGCGTAAACGGTAGACCACTGGTCGATACCAATACGCACCACGTAGAGGAAGATGTTGGAGAAGCACAGCAGCCAGATCACTTTGTTTTTCAGGACGTATTCCACAAAGATCTGCCACTTGGTCATCTCATTTTCTTCGGTCTCTTTGTCCTCTTCGCTGATCTCTTCGCCGAACAACTCTTCCGCCTTACCAAGACCATAAGATTCCGGGGAGTCGCTGCCAAAGCGCAGGCCGATGAAGCCCACAATCAGCGCGATGATCGACGGGAAGATAAACATGCCGATCACATGGCCGTCGAACAGGTAGTTGGCGCCTACCAGAGCCACGCCTGCCGCGCCAGCGCCGCCGAGGTTGTGGGAGATATTCCAGAAGCCGAGGAAGGTGCCGCGCTTACGACGGGGCGTCCATTTGGTGATGGTGGAGTAACTGCACGACCCGCCGGTACTCTGGAAGAAACCGCTCAGCGCGTAGAAGGCGATCATCAGGAACAGGCTAACGGAACCGCTCCCCATGCTGGCGCTGAAACCCAGCATACAGATAGCGGAAAGAATCAGCATAAACGGCAGGAACTGCTTGGTGTTTTTGCCGTCGGCATAGTAGGAAACCAGCGTTTTGCCTACGCCATAGGTGATCGAGAAGCCCAGACCAATCATCCCCAGTTGCGTCATGCTCAGCCCGTAGGTGGAGATCATGTCGTTCTGGGCGATGTTGAAGTTTTTGCGGATCAGATACATGGTCAGGTAGCCGATAAAGACCACCAGATAGGACTGCATGAACGGTTTGAACCACATTTTGCGCCGTACATCGAGCGGCAGATCCAGGGTCGGCTTACGCACCTGGTTTAAGAAGTTCAGCATGGGACGGGTATCTCCTGATTTTTTAAGCCTGCTTTATTGCAGGCATTGTAAAAATCAGCCGCCCAACCAGCCTGAGACAGCGTCCAGGCGAAACCGGGAAAATGTCTTAGTTTTGCCCCACTCGGGGTAAAAAGGTGAAGTCCGTCACGTAATGCTGGCCTCGCGCGGCGCCTGCGCATTCAAAAACGGCAGCAGCAGCAGGGCGGAAATGCCCGCCGCAATGGCAATCACCACAAAGAACCCGGTCCAGTGCCAGGTTTCCATCACCTGTGCCAGCGGCCAGCCGGAGAGCGATGCGCCAAGATAGGCAAACAGACCGACAAAACCGGTTGCCGCCCCCGCCGCCTCTTTGTGCGAACATTCCGCAGCCGCCATGCCGATCAGCATCTGCGGGCCAAAGACAAAAAAGCCGGTGGTGAAGAAGCACGCCGCCTGCATCACGTAACTGGCGAACGGCATCAGCCATAACGAACCGACAGAGAGCAGTATTCCGGCAGCGAAAATCAGGTTCATTGGCCCACGGTTGCCGTTGAACAGTTTATCTGAACCCCAGCCTGCCACCAGCGCGCCGATAAACCCGCCCAGCTCGAACATCGTGACCGCCGTGTTGGCGGTGACCAGATCGACACCCAGCGTCTCCGACATATACAGGTTGCCCCAGTCGTTGATCGCCGCGCGTACCACATACACCAACACATAGCACAGCGAGAGCAGCCAGATATAGGGATTCAACAGCACGTATTTGGTCAGGATCTCTTTGCGGGTCAACCCCGCGCCCTCCTGCTGCTGAGCGATTTCCAGCTCATCATGCCGCCAGTCCCCGACCGCTGGCAAACCGATAGCCTGTGGCCTGTCGCGCAGCCGCCAGCAGAGAAAAATGCCGCCGATAATCGCCAGCGCGCCGGTAATCATCATCCCGGCGCGCCAGCCGTAATGCAGAGCGGCAGCAGCCATGACGATCGGAATCAGCGCCCCACCGACGTTATGCGCGGTATTCCAGATGGCCCACCACCCGCCACGCTCATTACGCGAATACCAGGACGTCAGCAGACGGGCGCACACCGGCGCTCCCCAGCCCTGGAAGAAGGCATTCAACGCCCACAGTAATGCAAAGGCCCACAGAGACGTGGAGAAACCGAACAGGATATTCACCACGCCAGTGGCGATCAGCCCAATGCCCATAAAATAACGGGCGTTGGAACGGTCGCTGACGATGCCGGAGACAAACTTCGACAGGCCATAGGTGATGTAAAACAGCGTCGCCAGCAGGCCAATATCACTGCGGGTCAGCACGCCGCTGACGAGGATCTCCGGCACGGCGGCATTAAAACTTTTACGGGTGAAATAGAACAGCGCGTAGCCAAGCCAGATGGTCAGTAAGATCTGTCGCCGCCAGTAGCGGTAACGCGCATCAACTTCGTGTTTATCGGTTATCAACGGCGCATTTGCCGGAGCTTTCAGAAACGTCAGCATCGCCGCTCCTTAAACGTAACGCAGAGGCAACGACACGCTAACGCGCGTGCCGTGCGTACAGGAGATGGCCAGCACGCCGCCAAGCGCCGTCACGCGCTCGCGCATCCCGGTCAGACCAAAGCCTTGCTGGCCGGAATCCGGCGGCAGGCCGCTGCCATCGTCTTCAATCACCAGCATCAGCCGCTCATCCTGCTGCCAGCCCTGTAGCGTAACCGCGCTGGCATTAGCGTGTTTCACAATGTTGTTCAGCCCTTCCTGACAAACGCGAAACAGCGTTACCCGCTGGCTTTCGCTAAGCGCAGACTCGTCTATTCGCCAGTCGAGATGGCTGATGATGCCGCGACTTTCCAGCTCCATTTCCCGCATCAGCGAACGGATAGCCTGTTCCAGCGTCAGGTCATCCAACTGGCGCGGACGCAAGCGCCCCAGCAGGCGACGCACCGCGTCATACACGCCCAGCGACAGTTGCTCAATGTGCGCCCCGCTCTGTTTTACGCCGCCATTATCTGCCGCCAGCCGCTGTACAATTCCCGCCTGAGTGCGAATGGCGGTGATGGTCTGACCGATGTCGTCGTGCAGTTCCCGCGCTACGTCGCGCCGCACGCTCTCTTCCGTTTCCAGCAGGCGTTCCGCCAGACGATGGTTGCGCGCCAGCTCATTTTGCAGCGACTGGTTGAGTTCGCGCAGGCGCTGAATCCCCGCGCCAAGCAGCAGCCCGGTCAGGCTTTGCGCCAGCAGAGAAAGCAGTAAATCAACGGGATGATCGTGCCAGGTCTGGCTGGCAATCAGCGCGATGGCGTTCATCAACGTCGCGATCAGCGCCCCTTGCCAGCCGTAATGCCAGGCGAGCGCAATAATCGGCAACGCAAGGCAGAACGGCGTAAAGCGTGACAGCTCAGCCGGTAGACCCAGCTGTAGCCACAGGCTGACGGTGAACAGCAGCAGATACCAGACCAGATGCCGCCCGCGCCAGTTCACCGGCTGAGAGACCAGCGCCGGGCCGAGCGGTAACCAGGTGGTGCTGGTCAGGTAATGCCAGAACACCAGACAGATGGGCGCCAGCGTCAACCCGCCGGTAAGCGTCAGCAGCAGCGCGTTTAACGTCTCTTCCCCCTGGCCTAACCAGGGCAGAGACTGTAACAATGCCGCCGCCGTCAAGGCCGCGCCCTGTAACAGCAGGGTGCGCCAGTCGCGCTGATGGCGATAGCGGGAGATTAATGCCACAGGCAGCAGCGTCAACAGGCTTCCGATCATCAAAAGCGGTAGATGCGCCAGCGCCACTTCCTGCGCCAGCCACCAGACCAGCAGCCATTCCGCGCCCAGCAATACCGGCCAGTAGCTGCGTGGACACTGCAACATCAGCCCCAGGCGTAAACCGAACGGGAACAGCAGTACCGCCAGCTCCGGGCGCTCAACCAGGTGCAGGCTGATGCTCCACAGGCAAAACCACGCGGCGGAGAAGATAAAAAAGCAGGCGATAACGGTAATTAACCGGGAGAGGATGGTTTTCATCACCAGCCATCAAACATGCGGCGCGCCAGCTCAACGTCGTTGCTGACGCCCAGTTTTTCCAGAAGATTGGCGCGATGTACGTGTACCGTTTTTGGCGACAGCCCCAGCTCGGCGGCGATCTCTTTCACCGCCATTCCCTGCGCCAGCTTTTCCGCCACCTGGCGTTCACGTCTGGTCAGCGGGTCCTGCCGTCCGGCCGCCAGTTTAACGGCGATATCCGGCGTCAGGTAACAGCCGCCCGTCGCCACCGTATGTACCGCGGCAATCAGCTCGTCAGGGCTACAGCGCTTGGAAAGGAAGCCGCGCGCACCGGCGTTCAGCGCCTGTTCCACCAGCGCCGGACTGTCATGTACCGACAGCATTATCGTCGCCATCCCTTTAGGAAGCTGATTTAATAACTCCAGCCCGGAGATATCCGGCATGGAGATATCGCAGATGCAGACCTGCACGCCGTGACCGGGCAGTCCCGCCAGCGCCTCGCGACCAGAACCGAATTCGGCGACAACCTGAAAATCGGCTTCCAGCCCCAGCAATTGGGCAAAGCCGGAGCGGACGATAAGATGATCGTCAATAAGGGCGATAGTGGTCATGGCATGTCCTGGCGGGTGTAAAAAACGCGCCTACCTTAGCGAGATACACGTCATCCTTCAAGCTACCTCTGCACTGTCTGCGTCTGCTCCCCCGGTACTTACTTAAGTAAGCGCCGGGGGCTTCTCAGACTCGCCGCCTTGATGCAACTGGAGTGCGTTTGTATATAAACGCGTTACTGCCCAAAGCATTGAACAGAATTATCCACCTCATGCAATACCGGTGGTCACCGTGAAAGTGCGAGTTTGCTGTGGTGCGAGTGAAACCAAAGTACCATTGGCCCTGGCTGCCAGAAACCCTTCTGGCCGACAGGTAGCGGGTAGCGCAAAGGCCGCGACCTGTTGATCGCCATTATAGAGAATCCAGCGGGTGACGTAATTAAGCTCCGAGCTTGAAAAACGGGTGATGAACATGGTCCCGTCAGTCGCTATCATGCGAAATTCAGGAGTAGCGGTGTAACGCGCCAGATCATCCGCAAAAAAGACGATTTCCGGATCGTAAAACTGAGGTTCGTTCAATATAGACAGCGATGTCTCACCTTGCTGGATCCGTTGATTAAACGCTAGCCACGACGCAGTCGGCTTCACATGGGCTGGTACCGATTCACGCAGCGAGAACGCGTCATCAGGAATATTCTGGCTAAATGTTGCCTCCGGCACGTAAGCATAGTTCATATGGCACATATACTGTAATGGCATAGCGACAGCGGCAAGGTTAATCACCGCCATCTGAATATCAAACAGCGCACTCGCTTTGCGGAATACTACCGCTGGCCGCGCCTCATAATGATGTCCAAAACCCATCACATATTCATAACGTCCCGTCACGCGCAGCTCCCCTTCCCCGAGCTCAAGCCAGGCATCGTCTATTGCCGCGCAGGCCATTTCACCATGCAGAGGATGGGTATCTTGCGGTGACGGGCAGCCATTCGCCAGTAACCCGGAATGAAATGCAAAACAGCCATAGGTTTCGACCACCTCCGCTGCCGGTTTCGGTTCACTGAACATATTGCGCATTGTCAGGTCATGACCGTCAAACACTGCATCCCAGATCATTTGTCCCATCCAGGGCAATATCACCAGATAACCGCGCGCGTTTTCCACCCGCAACGCCTCTACGCCGCTGGCATAGCGGAATGCCATTACCGTAAAGTCATCATTCGCCAGTAATGTACGGGGTTGCTCGCTAAATAACTGACGCCATAAAGGTAAACGTGTTGTCACAGGAATTCTCCTCAGGATGCTGCCGCTTCGGTGAGCGCACGACGGACTTTGCACTCACGCCAGAAATAAACGCCAACGTAAATAAAACACAGCATCGGCACCAGAAAAGAGATCTGCAGGGAGTGGAACATATCGGCGACGAAACCTTGAATCGCCGGAATAACCGCCGCCCCAATAATCGCCATCACAATCACGGCGCCAGCCATTTCAGTATGTTCGTTATCGACTGTATCCAATGTGCCTGCATAGATGGTTGCCCAACACGGTCCAAACAGCACGCTTACCAGTACCGCCACATATACCGCGCTAAAGCTCGGTGCCAGCGCAACGTACGCCAGGAACAACGCACCGATGATCGAATAGATAATCAGTACTTTTTCCGGTGTAAAACGGGTCATCAAAAGGTTGGCGATAAACTTGCCGATAAAGAAACAGGCAAAACTGTAGATCATAAACGTTGAGGCATCACGCTCATTAATATTCCCCATCTCCAGCGCGAGACGGATAGTGAACGACCAGACCGTTACCTGCATGCCGACATACAGAAACTGGGCGGCAATGCCACGGCAGAAACGTGCATTAGTGGTCAGATAGCGCAACGTATCGATCGCAGACGGACGCTTATGATTCTCGGACTGCGCAACTTTACAGGTCGGGAATCGCGTCAGCAGGAACAACACCAGGACCACTATCAGAACCATGATCATGTATTTGTAAGGCTCAAGAGTGTTTTCCAGCATCAATACTTTAAAGTTATGGATCTGTTCGGCATTCATACCCGCCATCTGCTTTTCCAGGCTTTCACCATCAGAAAAGACTAAATATTTGCCGAGTAAAATCCCGGTCGCCGCACCTATCGGATAAAACGTCTGGCTAATATTCAATCGTAATGTGGCATGATTTTTCGGACCGATCATTGAACTGTAGGTGTTCGCCGCCGTTTCCAGGAAGCTTAAACCAATAGCTATGGCGAAAATTGCGGCCAAAAACATGGTGTAGGTTGCCATGTGCGAAGCCGGGAAAAAGAGCGTACAGCCAACGATATAAAGTGTAAGTCCGATAAGGATGGCAATTTTATAGCTGGTATTTTTAATTACTAACGATGCCGGGATCGCAATGAGAAAATAACCACCATAAAATGCACTTTGTACCAATGCAGAAGCAAAATTACTCAATGCAAATACGCTCTTAAACTGCGTAATTAAAATATCATTTAATGCTGCAGCACATCCCCATAACGGGAATAAGCAGGATAACAAAATAAACTGGAACAGAGGTGTTTTATTCAGATAACCATCAGGCATCTGAATGATTTTTTTATCGTTCATAGTGCTACCTTTGATAGTGCAGAGTGATTATTCGTTTAATGACAGAAATTCATTAAACTGCTCAATACTCGGATAAGAGGATTGTGTACCTTTTCCTGTGACGCTAAATGCGGCAAAGAGCGCAGCCTTTTTCATGGCCGATTCAACATCGCCACTCTGGACATAATAGTGAGCGAAACAACCAATAAAAGCATCTCCTGCGCCACTGGTATCTATTGCGCTGACCTTAAATGCCGGGACATGAACTTCCTGCTCACGAGTCATCCACAGCGCGCCTTTCTCTCCCATAGTAACAATAATATTGTTGAGACCTTTTTCAACGAGACTGCGTGCGGCATTGCGAATATTATCGTACGTATCAACTGGCAAACCGGTTAATATTTCCAGCTCGGTTTCATTAGGAATAAAGAAATCACACTTACAGGCATAAGACATATCTAATTCACGCAATGCCGGCGCTGGATTTAATAAAACTTCGATACCGTGCTTTTTACCAAATTCGATTGCGTGGTAAACAGTTTCTAACTGAACTTCAAGCTGTAAAACAATCAAATGACATTTTTTTAAATCCTCAGCAGCGCGATCGATATCTTCGGGAGAAAGAAATTTATTTGCACCTTTAATAATAAGAATGCTATTACTGGAGTTAGCATTCACAAAGATCGGCGCAACGCCACTGCTGGTGCAAGGTACTTTTTCAACATAAGTGGTATTGATCCCCCAGGACTCAAGGTTACGAATCGTGTTATCCGCGAAGATATCATCTCCCACTTTGGTCAGCATCATTACTTTCGAATTGAGCTTAGCTGCCGCAACGGCCTGATTTGCGCCTTTCCCACCGCAACCAATTTTGAATGCCGGCGCCTCAAGCGTCTCCCCCTCTTTTGGCATTTGATTGGTATAGGTGATGAGATCAACCATATTAGAGCCAATAACCGCGATATCCATTTTACTACCTCTCAGAAACAACCATGTAACAATGATATTATAATAACATTATCATGTTACTTTGGTATCATTTGTGACAATGATCGCGATTACTGAATCATTCATGGATTGTTTAACGAGCAACGGAGAGCGGCCCTCAACGGAGAAAAGCGAAGTGAAAAGGGCAAAAACAAAAGATAACACACTGAAAAAGAATAAATTTAAGTAAAAATATGGGGGCTACCAGGGTTTTTTATTGCGAATAGTCACTGTATAGTAATGGATGTGTGCAATGTTTTCCCACTGAAAAATGTTATAAAAATAACATTATTAGTTTACTTCGCGGAGAGTATGAATGGAGACCAAACAAAAAGAACGTATACGTCGCCTGATGGAACTGCTGAAGAAAACCGATCGCGTCCATCTTAAAGACGCCGCACGCATGCTGGAAGTCTCCGTGATGACGATTCGCCGGGATCTCAACCAGGAAAATGATGAGCCTCTGCCGCTTACCCTGCTCGGCGGCTATATCGTCATGGTGAACAAACCTTCATCTCCCTCGCTCACGCCCTCCCTTGTGCCTACGCAAAAACATCATCGCGACGATTTACCCATTGCTATTCTTGCGGCGGGTCTGGTAAGCGAAAACGATCTGATCTTTTTTGATAACGGCAGAGAAATGCCGCTGATCATCAACATGATCCCCGATGACATTACCTTTACCGGTATCTGCTATTCGCATCAGGTATTTATGGCGCTCAATGAAAAGCCCAACGCCACAGCCATCCTGTGTGGCGGAACCTATCGGGCTAAAAGTGATGCCTTCTACGATACCATCAATCCATCAGCGCTCGATTCACTCAATCCGCGTAAAGTATTTATCTCCGCCAGTGGAGTACATGAATATTTTGGCGTCAGTTGGTTCAATCCTGAAGACCTGGCCACCAAACGTAAAGCGATGGATCGCGGCCTGCGAAAGATACTACTCGCGCGCTACGCGCTATTCGACGATGTCGCGCCTGCCAGTCTTGCTCCATTATCGGCATTTGATGTGCTTATCAGCGACCGTCCATTACCGGCAGATTATGCCTCACACTGCCGGAATGGTTCGATAAACGTCATCACCCCAGATTCTGAAAGCGAATAACTCATTCAAAAAAGACAGCAATTTTGCTGAACATGGAAGGATCGGACTGGTTACGCACCACGCTCTCGACATCCTCCAGCTTTTCAATCTGGCTAATCATTTGCCCTAGACGCTGATCGTCGTTCACCAGTAGCCAGATACGGCTCTGGGCACTACCCTGAATCGGCAAACAAAGGATGCCTTCCACGTTGAACGCGCGGCGGGCAAACAGACCGCAAACGTGGGTCATCACGCCAGGATGGTTATGCACGGTGAGCTGTAGAATAACGTTTTCATGAGTTGACTGTTGCATGGCTTATTCCCCCACCATTTCAGTATTGGCCGCACCCGGCGGTACCATCGGATACACTTTTTCTTCAGCATCGATACGCACGTGAATCAATGCCGGACCCGGTCGGTCGATAATCGCCTGCAGCGCCGCCTGCGGGTCAGCTTCGTTATTTAAATCACAGGTTTGCAGACCAAAACCGGCAGCGATCTGCATAAAATTGATCATACCCGGATAGGTTGCAGCGAACACGCCCTGCTTATAAAACAGGCTCTGCTGCTGATAAACCAGCCCCAGCGCTTCGTTATTCATCAGAATGATTTTCACATCCAGCTGATTTTCCGCCGCGGTGGCCATCTCCTGAATATTCATCATCAGGCTGCCGTCGCCGGAGAAACAGATAACCTTGCGCTGCGGGTTAGCCAGCGCTGCGCCAACTGCGGCAGGCAGGCCAAATCCCATGGTGCCCAGACCGCCAGAGGTCAGCCACTGGCGCGGACGGTTCAGCGGATAAGCCTGAGCAACCCACATCTGATGCTGTCCCACATCGGTGGTAATGATCGCGTCATCATCAACGCAGGCGGCAACGGCGTTAATCAGCCCGTAATGCGAGAGCGGGTTTTTCTCTTGCGGAATAGGGCAAGGGAACTCACGCTGCAAGTCAGCCACCAGTTGCAGCCATTCGCTGCGAGGCCGCGCCTCAACCTGCGGGATCAGTTGGTTCAGCACTTCGCCCACATCGCCCTGAATCGCCACGTGCGGCTGTTTGATTTTACCCAGCTCTGAACGGTCGATATCGACGTGAATAATCTTCGCATTCGGGCAGAACTGTTCGGTTTTACCAATCGCCCGGTCATCAAAACGTGCGCCTAAAACAACCAGTAAATCCGCTTCCTGAAGAATAAAGTTGGTACTGCGCGCGCCGTGCATCCCCAGCATGCCTAACGACAGCGGATGCGCTTTTGGCAACATCCCCAGCGCCATCAGGGTCTGGGTCGTCGGTAAGTTCGCTTTCTCCGCCAGATGGCGAATTTGCTCAGGAGCGTTGATAACCCCGCCGCCCAGATAGAGCACCGGGCGCTGCGCGGCGTTAATCATCGCTGCCGCTTCGCGCACGCAGGCGCTATCGAACGCCGGCGCCGCCGTCCGGGTACCCGGTTCCGGCAGCACGTCCAGCTCAATGGTCGCCGCCTGAACATCCTTAGGAATATCTATCCACACCGGCCCTGGCCGCCCGGACTGGGCGATACGAAAGGCATCGCTCATCACCTGCGGCAATTCAGCAATATTACGCACCAGGTAGTTATGTTTGGTGATGGGGATAGAAATACCGTAGGTGTCGACTTCCTGGAAGGCATCGGTACCAATCATTGAGGCAGGCACCTGGCCGGTGATGCAAACCAGCGGAATCGAATCCAGACGAGCGTCGGCGATAGCGGTGATCAGGTTAGTCGCTCCTGGACCGCTACAGGCCATACACACCGCCGGTTTACCTTCGGTACGCGCCATACCCTGAGCGATAAACCCCGCCCCCTGCTCGTGACGCGCCAGAATATGGCGAATCTGCGTGCTTTGGCTTAATGCATCGTAAATGGGAAGGATGGAGCCGCCCGGTATACCGCTAACGGTGGTGATCCCCTGACGTTCCAGTAAATGAACGACTAACTGCGCGCCAGTGAAGCGCATTTTTTGTGATGTTGTGCCCGAACTTGCCATGCTCCAGTCCTTTTATTCTGGGCCGACTTACCGGGGGGCATAAAACGAAAAACCCCGCTCGGTTTGCGCCGGCGGGGTTTTGGAATTCGTGTTGTTCCGGACCCTACGGCGCATTGCCGACGACGACCACCACAGACACGACGACCACCGCGGCAGGCGCGGTGAGTAGTAGGGTCGGAGTCAGCATGGCTGCGTTCATTAGGGACCTGTTGTATCGAAATAGTGAATGAATTTATACAAACACAGCTTGTACCATTTCACAATGGATTTATTTTCATCCACAAAAAACTGTGTGGAAGATCACATTAATTTGCGAGGGGATAAAAACAAAAAACCCCGCCCGGCGAGGTTTTTTGCTCAGCGCTTTCCGGTTGGTGGCCGCAAACACACTGTATTACGTCAACGGCAAAAGTATACGCGATCGGCGAAGAAGGCGCAATTTTGACCATGGTTTTTGCTGATTTAGAGTATCGATCGCGCGCGTAAATTTGTCCAATAAATACTGTTCATACATACAGTATTTATTCTATACTGCAAAAGTACGCAGAGTGACATCTGGGGCCGCACTTTTACCGGCGCAATCAAGTCCTGGCTGAAACGGGTGGTGCCGTCAGCGCCTTAACCCCAGCCGAGCACACTGTGTTACGTCAACAAATATCCCGAATAATTTAGGTCACAGCCAACGGGGCTGCACCAGAAATATGACGGATATACTCTGGCTGGCAACAGGCGGCGGAAAGGTACGCCAGCTGGTCGTGCTCCTGAACCAGAGGAGACGCGTATGAGCGGAGTGGATATTATCGTTTTGATCCTGAAACTCATGGTTGCCGTGTTGCAACTACTTGATGCCGTCCTGAAGCAGTTCCGCTGATTCAGGTTCAAGTCGCACCTGAGAGGGGCGGGAAACCGCCCCTCTGCAGGCTACCCATTAACCGATCTGATGGAGAGGACTATGCCAGCGCTGCAGATTACCCGCAACAACGCCGAACACACCCGGTTTTGCCACGCTACGCGACGAAAGCCTGGCGCAAAATGACAACATGCTGCGCCGCCTGGAGGAAAACTGACACAGCGGGGAATCCCCATGCCCCGTCGTTTTATGAAAATCTGGGATTTCGCCCGGTGTATGATGAACCGCGGGTCACGCATCGTCTGCTCTGCGCGCGCTAGCCATCTCTGGCTGCCTACGCGCACGCATGTTACAGTCCAGTGACGACTTCTTCCCTGTTCCCGGGCCGTAATGACCATTACCGTATTCTGCATTTTACTGTTTGCAGCCCTGCTGCACGCCAGCTGGAACGCTATTGTCAAAGCGAGCGGCGACAAGATGTACGCGGCGACAGGCGTCACCGGTTCAGCCTCATTAATCGCTCTTGCTCTACTCCCTTTCGCCCCACAACCCGCACTCGCCAGCGTACCGTTTCTCGCCGTCTCCTGCGCACTACAGGTGGTGTACACGGTACTGGTGGCGAAAACGTATCAGGTCTCGGATATGAGCCAGTCCTATCCGCTAATGCGTGGCACCGCGCCGCTACTGGTAGCCATAATCAGCGTTGCCCTCCTCGGCGATCGTCTCTCCCCGGTGGCGTGGCTCGGAATTGGCATCATCTGCCTGGCTATTCTGGCGATGGCCTTTAACGGCCGGGCCAGCTCAAGTACGGGTATCGTACTGGCGCTAATCAACGCCTGTTTTATTGCCGGTTATACGCTGGTTGACGGAACCGGGGTGCGACTTTCGGGAACCGCGCTGGGCTATACGCTATGGACCTTTTTTATGAATGGATTCTGTCTGCTGGGCTGGGCGCTGATCGCCCGACGCCCGCAGGCCAGCCGCTATTTGCGCCAGCACTGGAAGAAAGGCCTGGTCGGCGGAGTCGGTACAATGGGCTCCTACGGTCTGGCGCTGTGGGCGATGACCCAGGCGCCGCTGGCGGTGGTCGCCGCCCTGCGCGAGACATCGATTCTTTTCGGCGCGGTTATCGCTTTGTTCCTGTTAAAAGAAAAAGTCGTTCCGCTGCGTATTCTTGCCGCTTGCGGGATTGCTGTTGGGGCGATTCTGCTGCGGTTATCATAAATTATACATGGCAACATTAGTTGCCGATTTTGGTTTACAAAACCAGCCCGATTCTCCTCCGACAATCACCGCCGTATGGTTGCCCTGTTATTTTTATATGGTAGATTTCTCCGCTATTACCGTATGTTCCAGTCACATATTCTTTATATCTATTTTTTACAAAGTATTCATCGAATGAAACGGCATAAGAACGTCAATTTATTGTTGATGCTGGTATTGCTGGTGGCCGTTGGTCAGATGGCGCAAACCATTTATATTCCGGCGATTGCTGATATGGCGGTATCGCTAAACGTCCGCGAGGGTGCGGTGCAGAGCGTCATGGCCGCTTATTTACTGACCTATGGCATATCGCAGCTCTTCTACGGCCCGCTGTCTGACCGCATTGGCCGCCGCCCGGTGATCCTGGCCGGGATGTCTGTTTTTATGCTGGCGACGCTGATTGCTATCACCACCCATAGCCTGCCAGTGCTGATTGCCGCCAGCGCCATGCAGGGGATGGGCACCGGTGTCGGCGGCGTTATGGCGCGTACTCTGCCGCGTGATCTGTATGAAGGCGCGCAGCTAAGACATGCTAATAGTCTGCTTAATATGGGGATTTTGGTCAGCCCGCTGCTGGCGCCGCTGATAGGCGGTATCCTTGGCACCCTCTGGAGCTGGCGTGCCTGCTACATTTTTCTGCTGGTGCTGTGCGCTGGCGTAACTTTCAGCATGGCGCGCTGGATGCCGGAAACCCGGCCAGCCAGCGCGCCGCGCAGCCGGTTGATAACCAATTATAAAACCCTGTTTGGTACCGGCGCATTTAACTGCTATCTGCTGATGTTGATTGGTGGTCTGGCGGGGATCGCCGTTTTTGAAGCCTGTTCCGGCGTGCTGATGGGCGCCGTGCTGGGCCTGAGCAGCATGTCAGTGAGTATTCTGTTTATCGTGCCGATTCCGGCGGCATTTTTTGGCGCCTGGTTTGCCGGACGCCCGAATAAGCGCTTCCCGATGCTAATGTGGCAGTCGGTAGTTTGCTGCCTGTTGGCAGGGATCCTGATGTGGCTCCCTGCGCTGTTAGGCGTGATGACCATCTGGACGCTGCTGGTGCCCGCCGCATTGTTCTTTTTTGGCGCAGGAATGCTGTTTCCGCTGGCGACCAGCGGCGCAATGGAGCCATTCCCGTTTCTTGCCGGTACTGCCGGAGCGCTGGTGGGAGGATTGCAGAATATCGGTTCCGGCGTGCTGGCATGGCTGTCCGCGATGATGCCGCAAACCGGCCAGAGCAGCCTGGGGCTACTGATGATGCTGATGGGATTGCTGATTTTGCTATGCTGGCTGCCGCTGGCATCTCGTTTTCATCATCACCGGCTGCCGGTTTAAGCCCTGGGTCGCCTTCTTCCGGGTTGCGACTCAAATGTCTAACCCGGATTATAGAAAACGAGCCATTATTATTGTGCATGGTGCTGCAACCAGTTGATAAACGCATCGATTTTCGGCCACTGACGGCCCGGCAGGGTCGTCACGTAATAGTGCTGATGGCATTTCAGGGTCATGTCGCCGAACGGTGCCATCAGCTCACCGCTGTCGAGCCGCTTCTGCACCAGCCGCTTACGCCCCATCGCCACGCCGACGTGATTCATCGCCGCTATCACCGCTAAATCCGAACGATCAAAGCCAATTCCCGACGATTGCGGCAAGTCAATACCAAACTGTTGCGCCCAGCTAAACCACTCATCGGTACCGGAATCATTGCTCCAGGCCTGGCGATCGTGCAGCAACGTACAGTGACGAAGATTGCCAGGGTTCTGCTGAAGCTGATGCTGATGCGCGTAATCCGCCGTGCAAACCGGCACGATAGCCTCATCCATCAGAAAATAATGACTAAGCTGCGACGAAGGCGTGTCATCAAAATAGATCGCCAGATCGATTCCCGCTCGCTGCATATTGACATTATCGTTGCCGGTCAGCACGGTGAGCGATATGGAGGGGTAACGGCGGGTAAAATCGCCCAACGCCGGAACCAGCCAGCACTGGGCGATGGACGGGCGCGAATAGACCGTTAATGTCCCCGACAGTTCCTGGTTTTTAATATCCAGAATCTCCTGGTTGAGACTGTCCAGGGAGGATTTCAGCGCCCAGAACACCCGTCTGCCTTCATGGGTAAGTTCCACCTTGCGATGCGACCGTACAAACAACTGAATCCCCAGTTCCTCTTCCAGTTGATTTATGCGGTGGCTAACCGCGCTCGGCGTCAACGACAGCTCTTCCGCTGCCAGCGCAAACGACTCGTGCCGGGCGGCGACCTCGAAAGTATATAGCTTCGAAAGTTGCCAACCGTTAAGCAGTCGATTCCCCATCGCTTTTTGCGCCTCCCTTTCCTGTTCTTTCACTTTCATTGTGCCGATTGTAAGAAACTTTGCGTCCCGGACTTAGGTTAAAGATGAATAAAAGTGACTCATTGCACATTAAACCATCTTATTTAGAGCCAAATCACCACTTTGATTCAATCTGATTCATCTGAAGCGCCATTTATATCGTTTGTCAGCAGTTGCCGATTTTCTGTTCAATAACCACAGATTATTCACAGGTGAGGTGGGGTATGGAATCTCAGATCTGGGTTGTCAGCACGCTGCTGATAAGCATCGTGTTAATTGTGCTAACTATTATCAAACTGAAGCTTCATCCATTCCTGGCGCTACTGCTGGCGAGCTTTTTCGTCGGCGCCATGATGGGGATGAGCCCACTGGATATGGTCAATGCTATTGAGAGCGGTATTGGCGGCACGTTAGGCTTTCTGGCGGCGGTTATTGGCCTCGGGACCATTCTCGGTAAAATGATGGAGGTTTCCGGGGCAGCGGAACGCATCGGCCTGACGCTCCAGCGCTGCCGTTGGCTTTCCGCTGACGTGATCATGGTGCTGGTGGGGCTGATTTGCGGGATCACGTTATTCGTTGAAGTGGGCGTTGTTCTGCTTATTCCACTGGCGTTTTCCATTGCGAAAAAGACCAACACGTCATTGCTCAAGCTGGCTATTCCGCTGTGTACCGCGCTCATGGCGGTGCATTGCGTGGTGCCGCCACATCCGGCTGCACTGTTTGTGGCGAATAAACTGGGCGCGGATATCGGTTCCGTTATCGTTTATGGTCTGCTGGTTGGGTTGGTGGCTTCGCTGGTTGGCGGGCCGCTATTCCTGCGATTGCTCGGCAACCGTCTGCCGTTTAAAGCGGTTCCCACTGAATTTTCCAATCTCGAAGTACGTAAAGAAGAGACGCTACCCTCACTTAGCGCAACGCTGTTTACGGTTCTGCTGCCGATTGGCCTGATGTTGGTCAAAACCATAGCCGAACTGAATATGACCAAAGGCGGCACGCTGTATATGCTGCTGGAATTTATCGGCAACCCCATCACCGCGATGTTTATCGCCGTCTTTGTCGCCTATTATGTGCTGGGGCTCCGCCAGGAAATAGGCATGGGTGCCCTGCTGACGCATACGGAAAACGGCTTCGGTTCGATTGCCAATATTCTGCTGATTATCGGCGCGGGTGGGGCCTTTAACGCAATCCTTAAGACCAGCAGCCTGGCCGATACTCTGGCGGTAATTCTGTCGAATCTGGACATGCATCCAATTCTGCTGGCCTGGCTGGTGGCGTTGATTCTGCACGCCGCAGTGGGTTCCGCTACCGTTGCGATGATGGGCGCAACCGCCATCGTGGCGCCAATGCTGCCACTCTATCCCAACGTCAGCCCCGAGATCATCGCTATCGCCATCGGCTCCGGCGCGATTGGCTGCACTATCGTCACGGATTCCCTGTTCTGGCTGGTTAAACAGTACTGCGGCGCAAGCCTCAACGAAACGTTCAAATATTATACCACCGCAACCTTTATCGCTTCGTTACTTGCACTGGCGAGCACATTCCTGCTTTCTTTCATTATCTGAGCGCAAAGAGACGTAATATGAAAAACGCTGATATGACCACCTTAATCGCCCGGTTTCCTCTGCTGGAGGAGCTGATAGCCCTGAAAGAAACGACCTGGTTTAACCCAGGCACCACCTCCCTTGCGGAAGGTTTACCCTATGTTGGTCTGACGGAAAATGACGTTGAAGATGCCCATGCCCGGCTCGATCGCTTTGCGCCATATCTGGCGGAAGCCTTCCCGGAAACCGCCGCAACCGGTGGGATTATCGAATCTGATCTGGTCGCCATCCCGGCAATGAAGGCCAGGCTGGAGAATGCCTTCAGCCAGCCCATTAGCGGCGATCTGCTGCTGAAAAAAGACAGCCATTTGCCCATTTCGGGTTCCATTAAAGCGCGGGGCGGCATTTACGAGGTGCTGGCCCACGCAGAAAAGCTGGCGATCAATGCCGGTTTGCTGGCGCCTTCCGACGACTACCGCAAGCTGTTAACCCCGGAATTCGAGCAATTTTTCAGCCAGTACAGCATCGCCGTCGGTTCCACAGGTAACCTGGGTATGTCGATTGGCATTATGAGCGCGCGTATCGGCTTTAAGGTGACGGTACATATGTCCGCCGATGCCCGCGCCTGGAAGAAAGCCAAACTGCGTAGCCACGGCGTAACGGTCGTGGAATACGAAGAGGATTACGGCGTGGCGGTCGAGCAAGGACGCAAAGCGGCGGAGTCTGACCCAAACTGCTTCTTTATTGACGATGAGAATTCGCGCACGCTGTTCCTCGGTTATTCCGTGGCCGGAGAGCGGCTAAAAGCGCAGTTTTCCCGCGAAGGGCGCGTTGTGGATGCCAAACACCCCTTATTTGTCTACCTGCCCTGCGGCGTTGGCGGCGGCCCTGGCGGCGTGGCGTTTGGTCTGAAGCTGGCATTTGGCGACAACGTTCACTGCTTCTTCGCCGAACCGACCCACTCACCTTGTATGCTGCTGGGCGTCTATACCGGCCTGCATGACCAAATTTCGGTGCAGGATCTTGGAATCGATAACCAGACCGCCGCCGACGGTCTGGCGGTTGGCCGCGCTTCGGGCTTTGTAGGGAGGGCAATGGAGCGTCTGCTGGATGGGTTTTACACCCTTGATGACCAGACCATGTATGACATGCTGGGCTGGCTGGCGCAGGAAGATGGTATTCGCCTGGAACCGTCCGCGCTGGCGGGAATGGCCGGGCCGCAACGGGTGTGCGCCAGCCTGGTATATCAGCAAATGCACAATTTCACCGCAGAACAGATGCAGAACGCGACCCATCTGGTGTGGGCGACCGGCGGCGGCATGGTGCCGGAAGAGGAGATGGCCCGATACCTGGCGAAAGGGCGCTAAACGCCATTGACCTTAACGCAGCATCGCCATCAGTTCCATCGGTGAGCGATGCTGTTTAATCAGATCCCGCATGACGCGCATATAGGGTGCGCTCCAGCTGTAAAACTGCCGGTACCCTTCGCATAACGCGCTGGTGCCATCCTCCAGACGCAGTTGTGGGCAGCCGCCACCGCATAATTTTAACCAGATACAGCCTGCGCAAGTCGGCCCCGGTGGCGTATCGTCATAACGCACCGCTTCGCCGCGCCAGGCATGTAGCGTGGCCTCAAACAGCGAGACCATGACGCGGTTAACATCTTCTTTGACCCAAATAGCAAATACCGCGCAAAGGAAGTCTCCCCAAAGCCTGGCGTCAGCGGGCTGCAGATGGGGAACAAACTGGATAGCCGTCGCGCCCTGCACGCTTAACTGGTGATAAACACGCGCCGGGTGTTCACACTCGTGGCGATAAATCATGACTTCCCGAACGGGAGTCTCGTTCATCAGGGTTTTGCCGTCGCCACTGTGCCAAACGTCACTATAATCGGCCTGACATCCTGTCATGTCACATCCTTAATTAACAAAATCATCTGTCGTATGTGCGTTATAGCAAACAACAATGACAACGAAAGTACTGCGAATGCGATCAAAAATTTATCACGAACCGCCTGCGGCCGGGCAAAATCGCTTTGCCCGACATTCATCAAATTACGGCTGCGGGTATAGCGCCAAAGAATCATCGCGACGAACGGCAAAATACACAGTGAGAGCCAGAATGGCAGCCCTGCCTGATGCCAGTGGTGCTTAAGCGCCAGCGCCAGTAGCGCGCCATAGCCTAAAAGGGTGCGAAACCAGGCCAGTGACGTGCGTTCCGGCTGCAGCCCTGGGTCGCTTTCGCGACGTATCCGACGATTATCCGGCATAGAACACCAGGACCGTAACCACCACAATAACGAGCGTCAGCAGAATACTGATAAGTAGCAGAGCGCGGGTATAGGGAAGATCCTGCTTGAGCCGCATCGCCTTTTCATTGCTCAGCCAGCGCAAGTAGCCGTGAATCGCCAGACCACCGGCAAACAAGCACAGCAGAAGAGCAATGATCTCGCGAATCAGCGGTGTAGCGAAATCCGGCGCCAGCTGGTCAAGACCGACGCCTCCGGCCAGAAAACCGAGCGACGTGCGGATCCACGCCAGAAAAGTACGTTCATTGGCCAGTGAAAAGCGATAGTCCGGCGCTTCACCGAGGCGGGAAATTTTCATCATGGCTCCCGATTGCGTAAAATATCGGCGATTCTACCTGAGAGCCAAAGCGGAAGGCATTAATAATCGCCTCTGGGTAAAGAAAGTTCTGCAGCCGATACCGCCATGTTGGCCTTGAAACACGCAGACTGACATCCGGTGGATGCCAGTCTGCATCGTTAGCGCAGTTCCGGCCAGTATGCTTTATTGGCTTCAATCAAATCATCAAGAATCGCTTTGGCGACCGACGCGCTCGGCACAGTTTTGGAGAGCGTAATCGCCTGCCACAGACGCTGATAGGAGCGATGCTCCCAGGCATCGACCACCAGTTTCTCGACGGCCACCTGCTGGCTCATCAGCCCTTTCTGGAACTGCGGAATATCGCCAACCGTCAGAGGCTCCGGCCCGTTATGCCCCACCAGGCAAGGGATCTCCACCATCGCTTCATCATCAAAGTTATGAATCGCCCCGTTGTTTGGCACAATCAGCAGCATCCGTTCCTGCGTATTAAAGGCGATTGCCGTTGCCAGATCGACGATATAAGACGCGTGTTCATCAATTTCCAGCTCGCCAGCGGAGGAGTGGCCCGCTTCAATAATCGCGCGGCAGGAGCCAAATACCTGTTTTTCACGGTGATCCATCACCTCATTAGCACGCGTGCGCGCCGGGTTCGAGTGCTGCACCACATAGTCCGGGAACAGATAGTATTTCAGATAGGTGTTCGGCATGGTGTCCGGGTCCAGCGCCTGCACATCCTTCGCTTTGGCGAACGTATCATTCCAGCTCGCTTCAGTATGCGGATCGTTAGATGGCGGAACATAACCGTGTTTCGCGACGTATTCCCGCAGTTTCGGCATCAGGTCGTTACCCTGCAAGTCCTCAATCGACGTCCACCAGCCAAAGTGGTTCAGCCCGTAATAACGCACGCGCATTTGCTTACGATCCTGCAGGCCGACAATCTGCGCCATCCGCCCTTCAATGCCGATCGGCATATCACAGATATTGAGGATTTTGGCGTTCGGGCGCAAACGGCGCGTCGCCTCGGCCACTATCGCCGCCGGGTTGGAGTAGTTCAGCATCCAGGCATTCGGTGAATATTTTTCCATATAGTCCACCAGTTCCAGTACGCCGCCGATAGAGCGCATGCCATAGGCAATACCACCGGGGCCGCAGGTTTCCTGACCCAGCACGCCGTGGCGCAGAGGAATTTTTTCATCTTTTTCCCGCATCGGGTATTTTCCTACGCGGATGTGCGCCATCACGAAATCCACATCGGTAAACGCCGCTTCGGGATCGGTGGTGTAACTAAACGCAATCTCCGGCGCCTGCTCTTTGAGGATCACTTTGCAAGCCTCGGCGATAATCTCCTGGCGCGCACCGTCATTGTCGTAAAATTTCAGCGCTCGCAGCGGGAAACGGTCCTGGTTCGCCAGTAGCATCAGAACGATGCCCGGGGTAAATGTGCTACCGCCGCCTGCGATAACAACTGAGAATTTTTTCATGATACTGCCTCCGTCATGGTGGTTTGTTCGGTCTGTAGGGAATCTTTCATCAGGGTTTCAAGCTGGTCGCGGACCTGGGGCACATGCAGGCCGACAATCACCTGGATACCATTGCCACGGCGAACCACGCCGTGCGCGCCCAGCGCTTTAAAAACGTCATCACTCTGGGTCTGCGCCATATCGTGGAGCGCGATACGTAAGCGCGTGGCGCAGTTATTAATGCTTTCGATATTGTCCGCGCCGCCCAGCGCCTGGAGGAACCCGGCTGCCTGCCCAAGTTTTGCGTCCGGCGCGGGCGCCGTTGTCTGTCCACGCGCGGCCTTGTAATCCGCTTTGCTGTAGAGCTTGATTTCACTCTCTTCACGGCCTGGCGTTTTCAGGTTCAGGCGCAGAATCAGAGTGCGGAAGATAACGAAGTAGATCGCGGTAAAACACACGCCAATGCCTATCTGGATAAACATCATTGAAGCGTGGTTATGAAACATCGGGATCCAGTTTTGCGGCAGGAACTGGTCAAGCAGACCGCCGCCAAAATTGCCCACCACACCGCAGATATACATCACCGTCGCCATAGTGGCCGCCAGAACCGCATGGACGGCAAACAGCAGCGGCGAGATAAACAGGAAGGTAAACTCCAGGGGTTCGGTGATGCCTACCAGCATGGCAGTCAGGGTGGCGGGAATCAGCAGTCCGGCGACTTTGACGCGGTTTTCCGGCGCAGAGGTAAAATACAGCGCCAGCGCAATCCCCACCGAACCAAAGACTTTCGAGTTACCGTGCAGCGCAAATCCGCCTTCCGGGAACAGGGTTTTCAGCGCCTCGGTGCTCTGGCTGAACGCCTGCAAATGCTGCGCCCAGTAGACCTGAATACCACTTTCCACAACCGCCGGACCGAAGATGAACGGCCCATAGACAAAATGGTGCAATCCGGTCGGGATCAGGATGCGTTCAAGAAAGATGTAGACCCACACGCCCAGCGCCCCGGCCGAGCGTAAAAAGGCCTGCAGTGATTCAATACCTGACTGAACTTTTGGCCAGCCGAGCAGAGTTAACCAGGCGCAGGGGATCATCACCAGGAAAGCGACAATAACCACAAACGACGACCCCTGAAAAATACCCAGAAATACCGGCAGAGGTTTATCGAAATAGCGGTTATGCAGGGCAGTCACCAGCCCCGAGATGACAATCGCGCCGATAATACTGGTATCGAGGGTTTTAATTCCGGCAATCATCGTCAGGCCGCTGCCAGTCGTCGGTTCAACAGAAAAATCGACGCCGAAGAAGTGGCCCCAGGTCATCCCCATGGCATTAATGAAATAGTTCCAGGTGAGGAAACTGACCAGTACCGCCAGACAGGCCCGCCCCTGAGCCTGTCTGGCCAGGCCAATTGGCAGGCCAACGGCGAAAATCAGCGGCATATTACGGAAAACCGTCCAGCCGCCTTCTTCAATAATGTGAACGATTTGAGCAAATAAACTATCCGGTGCAGCGAGCGCTTCACCAACAAACATCGGGTTGCGCAGCATAATGGCGATACCGACCACAATCCCGGCAAAAGGAAAGAGTAAAACCGGGGTAAACATAGCGCCGCCAAAGCGTTGTATTTGACTGAGCATTTTTACATCCTCATATAACAACCAGTAGGGAGAGGCCTTTTTTGTAGTGATTGCTGGCCTGAGACGAGAATAAGAAATTGCTATTCTGAGAACATGACGCGCCGCTTCGATTCGTGATCGCATTCATGGTTTTAATTCCACCAATAATGTCTACTTTTTACATAAAAATTAGACATCAAAAGGCTCATTGCGCAGAATTTAAAGGGAAAAAGAGGTCTGATAGTGATCTACAAATCAATAGCGGAAAGGCTAAGAATCCGGCTCAATTCATCTGATTACAACATTGGCAGCCCATTACCTGGTGAACAGAAACTGGCAGAAGAGTTTGGCGTCGCGCGCATGACGATCCGTAAAGCGACTGATTTACTGGTCGACTGGGGGCTGGTGGTACGTCGGCACGGCTCCGGGACCTATGTCGCCCGTAAAGACGTACATCATGAAACCACCAATCTGACCGGGCTGGCCGAAGTGCTGCGCCAGCAGGGTAAAGAGGTTATAAGTCAGGTATTAGTCTTCGAAGTCATGCCCGCCCCCCCGGCTATCGCCAGTCAGTTGCGGATACAAATTAATGAACGGATCTACTTCTCGCGCCGGGTGCGTTATGTTGAGGGCAAACCGCTAATGTTGGAAGACAGTTATATGCCGGTGAAGCTGTTCCGTAATCTGTCGCTGGTACATCTGGAGGGGTCAAAGTTTGACTACATTGAGAAGGAATGCGGGATAACGATCAGCGGTAACTACGAAACACTAACCCCGGTGCTGGCCGACAAGCAGCTGGCGCAGTCCATGAATGTACCGGAGCAGACGCCTCTGCTGCGCATTACCTCCCTTTCCTACAGCGACAGCGGCGAGTTTCTTAACTATTCAGTCATGTTCCGTAACGCCAGTGAGTATCAGGTGGACTACCATCTGCGCCGCGTCCATGCGGAAAATCCGTTAACCCATCCCCCAGAACAGCACCGCGAGTAGCTGCGGGGTAATAATGCGTAAGAACATCACCAGCGGATAGACGGTGGCGTAAGAGAGCGCCGCCGCGCCGCTGGTCGCATGCAGGTTATTAGCAAACGCCAGTGCAGGCGGATCGGTCATTGAGCCGGCCAGCATGCCGCACAGCGTCAGGTAATTCATCTTCGCCAACATACGCGCCAGAATGCCGACGGTCAGCAGCGGTATTGCCGTGATAAAGATACCGTAGACAATCCAGCGCATACCGTCGCCTTCAATTAGCGTCGCCACAAAGTCGCCGCCGGATTTCAGCCCAACTACCGCCAGGAATAGCACAATGCCAAGCTCGCGTAGCGCAAGGTTAGCACTGGGCGGCATAAACCAGTACAGCTTACCGATACTGCCAATCCGCCCGAGGATCAGCGCCATAATCAGCGGCCCGCCCGCCAGCCCCAGTTTCAGCGCCACCGGAAACCCCGGAATAAACAGGGGGATCGATCCCAACAGCACGCCTGAACCGATACCAATAAACACAGGTAGCATCTGCACCTGCTGCAGTTTTTGCTGGACGTTGCCAAGCTCGGCGGCAACGGCGTCAATCGCCTCCGGGCGACCGACCAGGTTAAGAATATCGCCAAACTGCAGACTGGAATGGCTGCTGGCGACCAACTCAACCCCGGCACGATTAAGGCGCGAGATCACCACGTCATAGCGCTGTTTAAAGTGCAAATCGCGAATTTTTTTGCCTAACACTTTCTCGTTGGTGACCACGACACGCTCAACTTTCAGATCGGTACCGCGGGTCGAGAGCGAAGTGGAGACTTCTTTACCAATGACCAGTTGGGCGTTATGCAAATCCTCTGGTCTCCCAACCATATGGAGCAGGTCGCCTAGCTGAATCAGGGTAGTCGGCGACGGCACCATTAACATGTCCTCACGCTTGAGACGCGAACAAATCAGCTTGTCGCTGTTAAGCAACGGTACATCCTGAATCGCCATATTGTTCAGATTGGGATTTTCCACCCGCACGTTGATAGTCTGGAGATGCACATGACCATTGCCGCTGTTCTTATCAAATTGCTGAGCTTCATTTTCAACGTTGACCCGAAAAAACAGCCGTACCAGCCACATCGTCAGCAAAATACCGCAGATACCGAACGGATAGGCCATCGCATAGCTCATCCCCATCTGGTCGACGGTATCAAGCGGCACGCCAAGATCGCGCAGGATCTGCTGCCCGGCGCCCAGCGCCGGCGTATTGGTTACCGCGCCGGAGAAAATACCGAGCACCACAGGAAGAGGAATATCAAACAATTTATGCAGGACCGCCGTCACCAGACCGCCGAGAATAACAATTAAAATCGCGAAAAGATTAAGCCGTAAACCGGAAACCCGCAGCGAAGCGAAAAAGCCCGGACCAACCTGAATACCGATGGTATATACGAAGAGAATCAGGCCAAATTCCTGAATAAAATGCAGCATCGGGCCGCTGAGCGCAACGCCTGCCTGGTCCACAAAGTGACCGACGATAATTCCGCCAAACAGCACGCCACCGATACCAAAGCCGACACCGCGCACTTTCACATTGCCGATCCACAATCCGACTACCGCCACCAGCGCCAATACGCTCACAGTCAATGCTATGTCACTCATCGTCTATTCCCTGTGAATAACATTACGAACAAAGAGGAGTATGACTGCTAGCTGACAGGCTGTATGCCGCATGGCGCACAATAATCACGGCATTAAATTAAATAACAAATCTGTATAAGATGCTGCGTTCGCATTTATTCCGGGTATCGGGAGACGTTTGATATAACCTGTAATATCTAACATATCAATAGGTTAAACATCAACCAAAGCACCGTTGGGCAATTCCTGAAGAACGCACTATGTCAGCAATCTGAACAATGCTTTCTCAATCACATAAAAAAAGCCCCGAAAAATCGGGGCTAATAACTGTTCGCTTAATTAGCGAGTTAACGCGGGACGTGCGCTGATTGCAATGCGCTGAGGTGCTATCTGTTCTGGCTCATTACGGGTCAAATCAATATGCAAAAGGCCATTGGTAAAGGTTGCCCCGGTCACCTCCATATTTTCGGCAAGTGTAAAGCTCAGGCTAAATGCCTGGTTAACCAGTCCCTGATGCAGCCATTTTGTCTCTTTTTCCGGTTGCTGAGGCGTACCTTTTACCGTCAAACGTGTGCCTTCCAGCTGAATTTCCAGATCTTCCTGACGAAAACCAGCCAGCGCAAGCGTAATGCGATAGTGGTTATCATCGCTTTTTTCGATGTTATAAGGTGGGAAGCTCTGGCTTTCATCGGCGGTTTGCAAGGCATTGGCCAGTTTGTCAAAACCGATCCATTGACGCAGCAATGGGGATAAATCGTAGTTACGCATAGTATTTCTCCTTCTAAGAAGCGAGTAGATATCTGCAAATTCCGTGGATTTGCATTGCCCCCTGACGGCAGGCAATTTTTAGGGTAAATACCCTAATTAGTTGATTTCGATACGACGCGGTTTATTCGCTTCAGGAATAACGCGCTCCAGATCGATATACAGCAGACCGTTTACCAGGTTGGCGCCGCGAATATGTATATTTTCCGCAAGCTGGAATTTACGCTCGAAATTGCGCTCGGCAATTCCCTGATACAAATATGTGCGCTCTTTCTGCTCTGCAGCATGGGCGCCTTTCACAATGAGCAGATTATCCTGGGCGGTAATTTCCAGTTCACTCTCGGCAAACCCGGCAACGGCAATCGCGATGCGGTAGTTGTTCTCGTCTACTAACTCAACGTTATACGGAGGATAGCCGCCATTACTCTGACTTTGATTATTTTCCAACAGATTAAAAAGACGGTCGAAACCGATAGCAGAACGATATAATGGGGAGAGATCGAAATTACGCATAATACTTAGCTCCTGAAATCAGCGAGAATTATCTGGCCCTCCATACTGGACAGGCCGTTATTAACCGGAATACCCATTCGGCATATTCTCAACGGTTTACACTCTTAAAATGGGTATATCCCTGTTTTTTTCAAGGCGAAGACAGCGATTTTTTTTGCAGTTTGCAATCTATTGCTTAGACTGAAGTGACAGCACCAAAGGCAAAGTGCGATGCTTGCCACAGTGCGGCGCAATAACACTATGCATCCATGGAATGGCCCGATATAACCGATAGAAAGTTATATCAACGCCCGTAACGATGACGGAAGAATGATGACGGAAGAATGATGAAAAGCAGTCTGGTAAAGCTAATCCTGTTTAGCGGGATAATAAGTTTGGGTGGTTGCTCCAGCGTCATGTCACATACCGGCGGCAAAGAAGGAACCTACCCAGGGACCCGTTCCAGTGCGCAAATGCTGGGCGATGACAATACCAGTTTGGGCGTCAAGTCTCTGGTTGCACTGGATATGCCGTTCACCGCCGTAATGGATACGCTCTTGCTGCCGTGGGATATGTTCCGTACCGATAGCTCAGTCAAATCCCGTGTGGAAAAGAGCGAGAAAGAGACGCTGGCGACCAATTCATTGATCCCACCCGCGCCAATGCCTAATCCTTAATGCCGTGCCCCGTTGCGGTTACCCATAGCTGCCGGTAACCGTCCACCTCCTCCATCCAGGCCACCTGTTTACCGTCTGGCGAAAAGACGACCGCATCCGCCGATGGAGGATTATTGTGTCCGACAGTTAAAAAGGTGATTTCTCCACTCTGCCCGTCGCACAGCGCGATGCGGTTTTCCAACACAAAACCGAGCAATTTTCCCGACGGGTGCCAGTTAAACGCCGACTGGATGTCTGAGTGATTGTAAGTTAGCTGCCGCATTTCTCCCCCCGGCACCGAAACCAGCCATAGCTGAACCACGCCGCTATCATCACGCATCAGAAAGGCAATTTCTGATGCCTGTGGATTAGCACGTACCCAGTGGCGTGGCATATTCACCAGTCCAGGATAACGGCGTTGATGAGTAAAGGTTAAGCGACGCTGAATCACGCCAGCCGGAGGGGCGGGCATTGTGGCATCAGTGCCTGCCAGCGGCGCATCTCCCTGCCGCTTCCAGCCCTGTTCACTTTTCGGAAGTTCGACAAGAAACAGCTCCGCCACTTTTTCACCCTTCGCCGACAAAGTATCGCCAATAAACGCCAGCGCATGATCGCCCACCCAGCCCTCTTCGTAGGCGCGGTTAATGTCATCGCTGCCCGGCCGTGGCGCCGGCGTGGTCTGGCTCACCAACACGCACCAGTGGCTGCCGCTGTACTCCCGAGGATGCTGAACCGCCACCGTAACCGGGCCATACGGCACCGCAACGCCGACGTTACGCAAGTCCAGCGCCGGATCGCGCTCACGCAGTACATGATCGTTATAGGTGAAGCTGACACGCTCGCCGTTCGGACTGAACACATGCACATGGCTGCCGCCGCGCAGCGCGCCGGGCGTATACGGCACGGTGATGTCCATTGCATCCAGATTCGTCACGCAGTTTTGTGCCGCTATCACGCCGCGACGATGGTGGAAATCATAATGCCACGTCTCGTCCGGGTTCTCCGGGCCATGAATGAACACATAGCGATCGTCTTGTGGATGAACGGTCACCACGCCAACGTGCGCGCCCTGCGTAGCGCGATAAATGACCTCAACCTCGCCAGTCCGTACGTTGACGCGCTCAATCGTCTCACCGGTAAACGAGGCGCCTGACGGACGCACATCAAAAACCAGCCACTGGCTGTCCGCCGTCCAGGTGTTGGTATTCGTAAGCTGATGATGACGCGAAGCGAAAGTGATTTGTTTCATATCGGGTTAAACTCTGAAGCGTATATAGCGCTTCAGAGTAGTTGAACCGCCGAAAAATGGCTATGGTCCGAATGCAGGGACAGGGGTAACTAATATCCTTTTCATTACCTAATCGTGATAAACGCAGATGAGATAATGAACCAGATCGTTTAATTTAATACATATTTCTCAATTGCGTATGCCACGCCGTCTTCCAGGTTAGATTTGGTGACAAAATTGGCCACCTCTTTCACCGACGGAATCGCGTTGTCCATCGCCACACCCATGCCTGCATATTCGATCATCGCGATGTCGTTTTCCTGATCGCCAATCGCCATGATTTCTTCCGGCTTGATCCCCAGCGCATCGGCCAGCGACTTCACGCCAGTGCCTTTATTAACGCGTTTATCCAGGATTTCGAGGAAGTACGGCGCACTTTTTAGCACGGTATATTTCTCTTTTACTTCCACCGGAATACGCGCAATGGCCTGATCAAGGATGACAGGTTCATCAATCATCATCACTTTCAGGAACTGCGTTGCCGGGTCCATTTTCTCCGCTTCACAGAACACCAGCGGAATGGTGGCGACATAGGATTCATGTACGGTGTAGTAGCTGATATCACGGTTTGCGGTGTACAGCGTGTTGCGATCCAGCGCGTGGAAGTGTGAGCCGACTTCGCGGGACAACTTCTCCAGAAAGCGGTAATCGTCATAGCTCAGCGCCGTTTGCGCAACGGTACTGCCATCGCCCGCTTTCTGCACCAGCGCGCCATTGTAGGTGATGCAGTAGTCGCCGGGTTGTTCCATGTGAAGCTCTTTCAGATAGCTATGGACACCCGCATACGGACGGCCAGTGGTCAGCACCACGTTAACGCCACGGGCGCGCGCGGCGGCAATCGCCGTTTTTACCGCAGGTGAAATGGTGTGATCGGGCAGCAAAAGGGTGCCATCCATATCGATAGCAATGAGTTTGATAGCCATGAGTTCCCCGGATTAAATAAGTCCGTCCTCATGCTAACGCGATTCCGCTCAAAAAACAGCATATTAAAGAGGATAGTAAATGGCGGTGTTTTCCCCTTTTCTTAATAAATTTAAAGAAGGTAAGATGGAAAATAACCTTATATTTTCAGGAGATGCGCATTTATGGATTTCGCCACTCTGGATACCATGCGCACGAACCATCCGGCATGGAAACTTTTACGAGCAGATTCAGCAGCGCTAATTGCCAGCTTTCTGTGGCAGGCTTTTTCTTTGCCGAACGCCCGCAGTATTCCTCAGGAAGAGTTAACGGAAAAACTGGAAGATACGCTCTATATCTTACGTCAGCAGTATGGCGATAACTTTTATCCTCGTCCTGCGCGGGATTATCTTAATGACTGGGCAGCGCCTGAACGGGGATGGCTACGTAAGTTTTATCCGCCCGGCGATGACACGCCCTGGTTTGACCTGACGCCAGCGACCGAAAAGGCGCTGAGCTGGCTGGATAAACTGAGTGACTCTGCTTTTATCGGTACAGAATCCAGACTGGTGACATTGTTTGAGCTACTCAAGCAAATTATCTCCGGGAGTGAAAATAATCCGCAATTACGCATTCAGGAACTCGAACAGCAGCGCGACAATATTGACGCCGAAATAGCTGCAATCCGCAAGGGTAAACTGACGCTGTTAGACAGCACCGCGCAAAAAGAACGTTTCCAACAGATCGTACATTTATCCCGAGAACTCCTCTCTGATTTCCGCCAGGTTGAGCATAATTTTCGTCAGCTTGACCGCAATGTTCGTGAGCGCATTGCATTATGGAACGGCACGAAAGGCGATCTGTTGACGCAAGTGCTTGGCGAACGGGACGCGATAACCGAATCAGATCAAGGACGTAGTTTTCGCGCTTTCTGGGATTTTTTGATGTCGCAAACGAGACAGGAAGAGTTATCCCGTTTACTGGAAAAATTACTCTCCCTTGATGCCATTGCCGAAACACACCCCGACCATCGCTTTAAACGCATTCATTATGACTGGCTGGAAGCTGGAGAAAATACACAGCGTACCGTGGCACAACTTTCGCAACAGTTACGTCGTTTTCTTGACGATCAAGCCTGGCTGGAGAATAAGCGAATTATGGAAATTTTGCATAATATTGAGCACCACGCTGTCGCCCTCAAATCACTGCCACCCGAAGGCGACATAATGAATATTAGCGATCCCCAGCCACAGATTATATTACCTTGCGAACGTCCGCTTTATACCCCTCCAGTAAAAACCAAAATTATTCAGCAAGTACTGGAACAAGGCGACGAGTCAATAGATATTGATATCCTGTTTTCACAAATCACGGTTGATAAATCCCGTTTATTACACAATATTCGCAAGGTGTTACAAACACGTTCACAAATCAGTTTACAAGCGTTGCTATCCCTGTATCCCTTGCAACAAGGGCTTGCCGAACTGGTCACTTATATTCAGCTCGCCAGTGAATCAACAACAGCCACTTTTGATGAAAGCAGCAGCGAGACCGTATATTGGCTCACTGCTTCAGGTGAAAAAAAGGCGGCGCACATTAACACCGTTATTTTTACCCGTACAAAGGAGGCAGGCCATGGAGCAGAATGAGTCGCAAATTTCACACGACAGCGCGCTTTCGACGCTGATTATCTCGCTGTTGAAAGGCGTGGTGTATCAGGAGAACGATCCGCATCTCTGGGGCGCGCTGTTGCGTTTACAAATTCAGGTTCGTGATTATTGCCGGGTGATGAACCTGGAACTTCATCTGGACGAAGCAGAAGGTTATGCTTTTTTGCGCTCAGCGCCTGATAATGTCGACGATGAATCCGTTCCTCGCCTGATTTCCCGCCGCCCTTTGTCCTTTCCTGTCAGCTTGCTACTGGCGCTATTACGCAAAAAAATGGCGGAATTTGACGCCAGCGGGAGCGAAACCCGTTTGATTATGACGCAAGAACAGATTGTTGATTTGATGCGAGTCTTCACAACTGAAAGCACCAATGAAGCGCGTCTGGTTGATCAGATTGGGCGCCATATCAATAAAATTGCGGAAATGGGATTTCTGCGTCCTTTACGTAACCAAAATCAAACATGGGAAGTACGGCGTATTTTGAAAGCTTTTGTTGACGCACAGTGGTTATCTGATTTTGATACGCGCTTGCAGGCCTATAACCAGCATCTCAGGGGAGATAATCATGACTGATGCACTGGAGCTTGATTTCAGCAGCGACGAATCTTCCGCTGGTTTTCGCCTTGAGCGACTGGAAATTTTTAACTGGGGGACCTTCAACAACCAGGTGTGGACCTTTAACCTACAGGGAAAAAATGCGCTTCTCACCGGGGATATTGGCTCAGGAAAATCAACCCTGGTGGATGCGGTAACCACATTACTGGTGCCAGCTCACCGCATCGCCTACAACAAAGCGGCAGGCGCAGAAAACAAAGAGCGTTCGTTGCGTTCATATGTTCTGGGATACTACAAATCGGAGCGGCTGGAAAACAGCATGGGTGGAAAACCCGTCGCGCTCCGCGACCATAGAAACTATTCCGTAATTCTCGGTGTTTTTCATAATCAAGGATTTAGCCAAACCGTTACTCTGGCACAGGTATTTTCGTTAAAAGAACCTGCCGGAAAGCCGATAACTTTTTATGTCGCGTCAGAGGGTGAACTCACCATCGCCAGGGATTTTTCCGGCTTCGGCTCTGATATTAATAATCTACGAAAAAAACTACGTAAAAATAACGCGGAAATATTTGATTCATTTCCACCTTATGGCACCTGGTTCCGGCGGCGCTTCGGTATTAATAATGAGCAGGCGCTGGAGCTGTTTCACCAGACCGTATCGATGAAATCGGTTGGTAATCTCACTGATTTTGTGCGTAGCCATATGCTGGAACCTTTTGATATGGCTCAGCGAATTAAACATCTGATTGAACATTTTGAAGATCTTAATCGCGCCCATGAATCGATTCTGAAAGCCCGTCGACAGATTGAACACTTAGCTCCGCTCGTTGCTGAGTGCGACAGGCATACGCTATTACTTCAGGAAACAGAAAACATGCGCGTCTGTCGCGATGCCCTGGCAGGCTGGTTTGCGCGGCTGAAACAAGCACTGCTTGAAAAAAGGCTGACAAACCTCAGGGATGAGCTACAGCGCTATACAAACACTCTCACGATAACCGCTGAACAATTACAACAAAAACGAAATCAGGAAAGGCAGTTACGCACTGATATTGCGGCAAATGGCGGCGATCGCCTTGAACAATTGCGCCTGGAAATAGCCCATCGTGAGCAGGAGAAGAATCGGCGTCTGAAAGCGGCGGAAAACTATAACGCGCTGTTAGGAAAAATTAATCTTGCGCCGGTTAAAGATCATGACGAATGGCTGGCGACACGACAGCTTCTGCAAAATAACGCCGATGAGATTGCCGATCGCGAAGCCGAATTACAGCAGCAAAAAAACGACCTGCATGTCGCCTTTTCCCATAAACGCGAAACACACCAGCGACTCAATGCAGAAATAGACAATCTTCGTTTACGCCGCAGTAATATTGAAGTACGACAAATTCAATTACGCGCCGCTATCTGCGAGGCGCTCCGATTCTCCGAAGAACGTCTTCCCTTTGTTGGTGAGTTACTTGCTGTTCGCGAAGAAGAAAAAGCATGGGAAGGCGCGGCAGAACGTCTTTTACGTGGCTTTGGCCTCTCTATTCTGGTTGCCGACGGGGACTATCAGCAGGTCGCTCAGTGGGTTGAAAATAATCATCTTCACGGTCGGTTAAGTTATTTCAGAGTGCATGTCAGTTCGCATCACGCGCCCGTCTCTCCGGTTCCCGGCGCGCTGAGTGAAAAGCTACAAATCAAACCCAATACAGGCTGGTATGACTGGCTGGAAAGAAGGCTACATCAACAATTTAACCATGCTTGTTGCGAAACGCTGGAACAATTCCGCCGGGAAAATAAGGCGATTACCCGCAGCGGTCAGATAAAATCACCGGGCGAGCGCCACGAAAAAGATGACCGTCATGATATTAACGACCGTAGCCGCTTTATCCTCGGCTGGAGTAACAAGGAGAAAATCGCCGTCCTGCTGAAACTGGCGCAAAACCTTGAGCAAGAGCTTGCGGAACTCGGTGGAAAATTAGCCGCTGTTGATGAAAAGCTCAGAAATTTGCAACAACAGCGCGATATTTATAATCGTCTCAGCGAACATAACGATTATCAAGCCATGAACTGGCAGCCGCAGGCTCAGGAAATTGCCCGAATGGAAGCGGAAAAACGCGAGCTTGAGGCAGCATCCGATCAACTGGCAGTCCTGAACCAACGTCTGGATGATGTTCTGAAGGAAATTCAGTCTCTTGAGACGACTCATGCGGATAAAATCGATCTGCGTGGGCGCACACAGGAAAAAATAGAACGCGCGGAAGAGAGCTTGCTGGAAGCGGAATCCGTACAAAAAACGGCAAATGAAGGGGGAATGGCGCAATATTATCCGCAACTGGAACAGTGGCGTGAAGAAGCGCTCCCCGGGAGGCAAATCAGCGTTGAGTCCTGCGATAATTGCCAGCAGGAGATGCGGGGTTGGTTGCAGGATAAAATTGACAGCGAAGATAAAAAACTGGTCCGCTCCCGCGACAAAATCATTAACAGGATGGCAGAGTATAATCACCAGTTCTCCCTGGAGACACAGGATATTGATACCAGTCTCGAATCCGCCGAGGAATATCGTCAGATGCTGAATGCGTTGCAAGCCGACGATCTCCCGCGTTTCGAAGCACGTTTTAAGCAACTGCTCAACGAAAACACCATCAATGATATCGCAGGCTTTCAGAGCCAGCTCAACCGGGAAAGAGAGACGATTAAAGAACGAATCGAGAAGATTAACGACTCCCTGGTCCCCGTTGATTACAATCCTGGACGCTATATTTCTTTGGTGGCCCAACTGAGCACCGATGCGGATATTCGTGATTTTCAGAGTGAGCTACGCGTCTGCACGGAAGGCGCATTGACGGGCTCCGAAGATGAGCAGTATTCAGAAGATAAGTTCTTACAGGTAAAACGTATCATTGAACGTTTCCGTGGGCGCGAGGGATTAAGCGATCAGGACAAACGCTGGACCGCAAAAGTGACGGATGTGCGCAACTGGTTCACCTTCTCCGCCTCCGAGCGTTGGCGGGAGGATGATAGCGAGCATGAACATTATTCAGATTCCGGTGGTAAATCCGGCGGGCAAAAAGAGAAACTGGCCTATACCATTCTCGCCGCCAGCCTGGCTTATCAGTTCGGCCTTGAATGGGGAGAGAAACGCTCACGCTCGTTCCGTTTCGTGGTGATTGATGAGGCGTTTGGTCGAGGTTCCGACGAATCCGCTCAGTATGGGCTGGAGCTTTTTAAGCGCTTAAATCTGCAGTTACTCATCGTCACGCCGCTGCAAAAAATCCATATTATTGAGCCTTATGTGGCAAACGTAGGATTTGTTCATAACGAGGCAGGGAAAATTTCGCGTCTGCGTAATATCAGCATTGACGCCTATCAGCAGGAAAAAGTAGAGAAAAGGCATGAGCTGGACAACGCCTGAAGCGCTCAAAACGCAGTTACGCAAACTGTGGGAAAAAGGCGTGCTGTTACGTGAGATAACCGAAGACAGCGGCTACTTTCCGCTGCGCCTGACCTGTAAAAAGCCGACCTCGGACGACCTTTCCTCACGTTTTAATGAGGTTCGTCAGTGGATTAGCTCACTGGCTCAGAGTGAAAAAAAGGGATTCCGGCTTGAATGGCGGGAAGTCCGCCATCGGGTGATCGGCGTCAACCGTTTGCCGGCAAAAATCTGGGTTGATTCCGCCGCCACGGCAATAAAAATACTCGGTTTGCACAAGCAGGCTGAAAAATATCGCTATCTGTACCAGCAAATTGTTTCTGCCCAACCCACGCTGCATAGCTGGCTGATAAAATATCCGTTACGCGTGCCAGAGCAAGACTGGGCACGGTTGCTGGACATTATTGCCTGGCTGCAAGAGAACCCTCGCCCTGACATCTACTTACGACAGATCGATCTTCCTGACATCAACAGTAAATTTATCGAACAACATCGCGGTATCTTAACGGAATTACTCAATCTCACTTTGCAACCAGAGGCCATCGACCTGCAGGCGCGTGGCATTTCACAATTTAATCGCCGTTTTGGCTTTCGTGATAAGCCTCAGCGCGTCCGATACCGCCTCATTGACCAGCCAGATAGCGACCGGGAGATCGATAGCCGCGAATTCGCTTCCCTGGACTTAGCCGTTGTTGCCGTTTTTGTTATTGAAAACGAAATCAGTTTTTTGACTTTCTCAGGACCAGCAGGAAGTATGGTGATTTTTGGACGCGGGTACGGCTTTGATATGTTGTCATCCGCTCGCTGGATTTGTCACAAAAAACTCTATTACTGGGGAGATATTGATACCCACGGCTTTGCAATTCTTAGTCAGTTCCGTCAACTTTTCCCCCATACCCAAAGTTTTTTAATGGATGAAAATACCCTGCTAATGCACAGATCATCCTGGGTTGAAGAAGACAAGCCCTGCACACGGCTGTTATCCAACCTGACAGAGTCGGAGCAGCAGCTTTATCAGGCGCTGACAGAGAATCACTTTGGAGAGGGCGTTCGTCTGGAGCAGGAACATATTTCGCCGCGCTGGATAGAGCAGGCGCTGGAGGAACTATCCCCGACGGTACAACAACCGCCGGGGAGCATAGCTTAGATATCGATGTTTGCCGCTTTCAGGGCGTTCTCTTCGATAAAGGCGCGACGCGGTTCAACGGCGTCGCCCATCAGGGTAGTGAACAACTGATCGGCGGCAATCGCATCCTTGACGGTGACGCGCAGCATGCGGCGGCTGTCCGGGTCCATGGTGGTTTCCCACAACTGCTCCGGGTTCATCTCGCCCAGACCTTTATAGCGCTGAATCGCAAGTCCTCGACGGGACTCTTTCACCAGCCACTCCAGCGCCTGCTCGAAGCTCGCTACCGGCTGACGGCGCTCGCCGCGTTCGATGAACGCATCGTCTTCGATCAGACCGCGCAGCGTCTCGCCGAGCGTGCAGATGCGACGGTATTCGCCACCGGTGACAAACTCGTGATCCAGCGGATAGTCGGTATCCACGCCGTGAGTACGCACGCGAACAATCGGTTCGAACTGCTGCAGTTCGGCGTTCTCGCGAACGTCGAACTTCCACTGGCTACCGTGCTGCTCTTTCTCGTTCAGTTCCGTAACCAGCGCGTTCACCCAACGGGTAATCGTCTGCTCGTTGCTAAGATCGGCTTCCGTCAGCGTCGGCTGATAAATGAGCTCTTTCAGCAGCGCTTTCGGGAAGCGGCGCTCCATACGGCCAATCATTTTTTGCGTGGCATTATACTCTGAGACCAGTCGTTCCAGCGGTTCACCAGCTAACGCCGGAGCGCTGGCATTAGTATGCAGGGTCGCACCATCCAGAGCGATCGCAATCTGATACTGATCCATCGCTTCATCGTCTTTAATGTACTGTTCCTGCTTGCCTTTCTTCACCTTGTACAGCGGCGGCTGCGCAATGTAGACGTGGCCGCGCTCGACGATTTCCGGCATCTGACGGTAGAAGAAGGTCAACAGCAGCGTACGGATGTGCGAGCCGTCGACATCCGCATCGGTCATGATGATGATGCTGTGATAGCGCAGTTTATCCGGGTTGTACTCATCACGACCGATGCCGCAGCCCAGCGCGGTGATAAGCGTCGCCACTTCCTGGGAAGAGAGCATTTTGTCAAAGCGTGCTTTCTCCACGTTGAGGATTTTACCCTTCAGCGGCAGAATCGCCTGGTTCTTGCGGTTACGACCCTGTTTAGCAGAGCCGCCCGCGGAGTCCCCTTCCACAAGGTACAGTTCGGACAGTGCCGGGTCGCGTTCCTGACAATCCGCCAGCTTACCCGGCAGACCCGCCAGATCCAGCGCGCCTTTACGACGCGTCATTTCACGGGCGCGACGCGCGGCTTCACGGGCACGGGCGGCGTCGATAATTTTGCCGACCACGATTTTGGCGTCAGACGGGTTTTCCAGCAGGTATTCGCTCAGCAGCTCATTCATCTGCTGCTCCACCGCCGATTTCACCTCGGAGGAAACCAGTTTATCTTTGGTCTGGGAGGAGAATTTCGGGTCCGGCACCTTCACGGAAACCACGGCAATCAGGCCTTCACGCGCATCGTCGCCGGTGGCGCTGACTTTGGCTTTCTTGCTGTAGCCTTCTTTATCCATATAGGCGTTCAGGGTACGGGTCATCGCCGCACGGAAGCCCGCCAGGTGCGTACCGCCGTCACGCTGGGGAATGTTGTTGGTAAAGCAGTAGATGTTTTCCTGGAAACCGTCGTTCCACTGCAGTGCCACTTCCACGCCGATGCCGTCTTTTTCGGTGGAAAAGTAGAAGATATTCGGGTGGATCGGCGTTTTGTTTTTGTTGAGATACTCAACAAACGCCTTGATGCCGCCTTCATAGTGGAAATGATCTTCTTTACCATCGCGCTTATCACGCAGGCGAATAGAGACGCCGGAGTTCAGGAAGGAGAGCTCACGCAGACGTTTCGCCAGAATTTCGTATTCAAATTCAATGACGTTGGTGAAGGTTTCATAGCTTGGCCAGAAACGCACCATGGTACCGGTTTTTTCCGTTTCACCGGTTACCGCCAGCGGCGCCTGCGGTACGCCATGCTCATAGATCTGACGGTGGATTTTGTTATCACGCTGGATAACCAGCTCCAGCTTCTGGGACAGGGCGTTAACCACCGAAACACCCACGCCGTGCAGACCGCCGGAGACTTTATAGGAGTTATCGTCGAATTTACCGCCCGCGTGCAGCACGGTCATGATCACTTCCGCAGCAGAAACCCCCTCTTCCGGGTGAATACCCGTCGGAATACCGCGACCGTCATCCTGTACGGAGACGGAATTATCGCTGTGAATAGTGACCACGATGTCTTTACAGTAACCCGCGAGCGCTTCGTCGATAGCGTTATCCACAACCTCGAATACCATGTGGTGCAGGCCGGTGCCGTCATCCGTGTCGCCGATATACATACCCGGGCGCTTACGCACCGCATCCAGCCCTTTCAGGACTTTGATACTGGAGGAGTCATAAGAATTCGACATCAACGTTTCTCGCTCATTTCATCTTAGGTTAATCCGCTATTTTACCCTTTTCCACGGTAAACATCTTCGAATTTTCATCGGACATGTCCATAACGTGCTCAGCGCTAATGGCGCTGACGAAAACCTGCGACTGCGTGGCTTTTAAACGGCTGGCCAGCAGCCCGCGCCGCGCGTCATCAAGTTCCGAGGCAAAATCATCTATCAGGTACAGGCAACGCCGCCCGCTCTCGCGAGTCAGAAACTCGCCTTGCGCCAGTCGTAAAGCGCACATCAGCAGTTTAAGCTGCCCACGCGATAAAGTATCTTCCACCGGCGCACCGTCAGCACGAATGCGGAAATCCGCTTTGTGCGGGCCATGGGCGGTGTAGGTTAACATACGATCACGCTCGAAATTCTTCTCCAGCACCTCGGCATAATCCGTTTCTTTCTCCCAGCCGCGCTGGAAAGAAAAGGTGAGAGCGAACTCCGGTAAAAACTGCCGACAGGTGTCCGCCATGTCGTCGACGATAGCGGCGCTGTATTCGGCGCGCCAGCGGCTGATTTGTTCCGCCAGCGGGATCAGTTCCAGATCCCAGGGCCGCAGTTGGGCATAGCGGCTGACCTGACGCAGCGCGGCGTTGCGCTGCTTTACCAGCCGCTTCAGGTTGCTCCAGGCGGTGAAGAACCCGGCTTCATTGTGAAAGCATCCCCAGTCAAGGAAAGCTCTTCTGTATTTGGGGCCGCCGTTGAGTAAAGTAAAGCCCTCAGGCGTGATGAGCTGCATCGGCATCAGGTGCGCCAGCTCCGCCACTTTATGGCCGTCGGTGCCGTCGATACGAACCTTGCTGTCACCCTGCTTATCCTTGGTCAGGCCGATGGAAACTTCACGCTCCTCGCCCTGCAAACGACCGTGGAGAACAAAGGACGGCTGCTCGTGACGGATCACCCGACCAATCTGCAAACTGCGAAACGCCCGACCGTGGCCGAGCGTATAGATAGCTTCCAGCACGCTGGTTTTACCGCTGCCGTTGGCGCCAACCAGAAAATTAAAGCCGGGAGATAAGGCGAGATCCGCATTTTCGATATTACGGAAATCTTTGATTAGCAGTCGGGATAGCGACATAGTCAGCTCGTCATCATTCAAGGGGCGTGGGTGTCGCAGCCAGTTCGTCTACCGCCAGCGCGCAGAAAGCGGAGCGTACACGAAGTACGTGAGCATTTCGAGCACTGCCGGAAGGCGAAATGGCAAGTAAACCAGCCCCTTTGCAGATTCTACAATCTCATAGGCATGACGACGTAGGCTGCGGATTGCGATGCCGCATCCTCAATCTGCACGCTTGATACCGAGTCCGTCAGCAGAATACGCACATTCTCGCACTTCAGCGCGTTCAGCACGTCCAGCACGTAGCTGACGTTAAAGCCGATCTCCATCTCAGCGCCGGCATAGGTGACGTCCAGAATCTCTTCCGCTTCTTCCTGTTCCGGGTTGTTGGCGGTGATTTTCAGCTGATTTTCACTGACGTACAGGCGCACGCCACGAAATTTCTCGTTGGAGAGAATCGCCGCGCGGGCAAAAGCCTGCTTGAGAATATCGCAGCCCGCATCAAGGTGTTTGTCCGGATTTTTCGGCAATACGCGACGATAATCCGGGAAACGGCCATCAACCAGCTTCGATGTAAAGATAAAATCGCCGACGTGGGCACGAATATTATTGCTGCCGATTTGTACGCGCAGCGGCGTCTCACCGCCATCAAGCATACGCATCAGTTCAATCACCCCTTTACGCGGCACGATCACCGAATGATTCGGCAGCGACTCTTCCAGCGGCATCGAACAGACCGCCAGACGGTGCCCATCGGTCGCGACAGTGCGCAGTTCGCTCCCTTCGGTTTCAAACAGCATGCCGTTTAAGTAGTAACGCACGTCCTGATGCGCCATTGAGAACTGGGTTGCTTCGATCAGACGCTTCATTGTCGCCTGCGGCAGGGTGAATTCCACTTCGCTCTGCCAGTCGTCAAGATTCGGGAAGTCTGCTGCAGGCAGCGTGGAAAGCGAGAAACGACTACGCCCGGAGCGCACCAGCATCCGCTCGCCTTCCAGCTGCACCGCGATTTCCGCACCTTCCGGCAAACCGCGGCAAATATCAAAAAATTTACGCGCCGGAACGGTCGTCGCCCCCGCTTCATGCGGTTGAATCAGCGCAACGCGCGCGACCATTTCCATTTCCAGATCGGTACCGGTCAGCGACAGCGCGCCATCGGTAACCTGCAGCAGCAGGTTGCCGAGAATCGGTAGCGTCGGACGACCACCTAACGGACCACTGACCTGTTGCAGTGGTTTTAATAAATGTTCACGTTCTACGGTAAATTTCATAGCGTCACGAGGATAATGTTCTGATTAAATTAGAGAAATCTTCTTTGATATCGTGGCTTTCTTCACGCAGTTGCTCAATCTTACGACAGGCGTGCAGGACGGTGGTATGGTCGCGACCGCCAAACGCATCGCCAATTTCCGGCAAACTGTGGTTGGTCAGCTCTTTTGCCAGCGCCATCGCCATCTGGCGAGGACGCGCCACCGAGCGAGATCGACGCTTGGAAAGCAGATCCGCGATTTTAATTTTGTAATACTCCGCCACCGTCTTCTGAATATTGTCGATGGTGACCAGTTTTTCCTGTAAAGCCAGCAGATCGCGCAGCGCTTCACGCACGAAATCGATGGTAATCGCCCGGCCGGTAAAGTTGGCGTTGGCGATCACGCGGTTCAGCGCCCCTTCAAGCTCACGCACATTAGAGCGTAGTCGCTTAGCAATAAAGAACGCCACCTCGCCGGGCAGGCGAATGTCGTTTTCGTCAGCTTTTTTCATCAGGATTGCCACGCGGGTTTCCAGCTCTGGCGGTTCAATCGCCACCGTCAGCCCCCAGCCGAAGCGTGATTTCAGACGATCCTCAACGCCGTTGATCTCTTTCGGATAACGATCCGACGTCAGAATGATCTGCTGATTACCTTCCAGCAGGGCATTAAAGGTGTGGAAAAACTCCTCCTGCGAACGCTCTTTATTCGCAAAGAATTGAATATCATCGATCAACAGGGCATCAACGGAACGGTAGTAGCGTTTAAACTCTTCAATCGCGTTATTTTGCAGGGCTTTTACCATGTCCTGCACAAAGCGCTCAGAGTGCATATAGACCACTTTCGCGTTGGGTTTGCGCGCCACGATGCCATTACCCACCGCGTGCAACAGGTGGGTTTTCCCCAGACCGGTGCCGCCATAAAGGAACAGTGGGTTGTATGCCCCGCCTGGGTTATCGGCAACCTGGCGTGCCGCCGCGCGCGCCAGCTGGTTAGATTTACCTTCGACGAAGTTATCAAACGTATGCTTTACATTAACATTGGAGCGATAGGTCGGCTCTGCCGGCGCCGGGACGTTATCCCAGCCAGACCGCACGATAGTTGGCTCAACGCGCGTCGTCTGGATCTGCGCGGCAGGCGCGGCTGCCGCAACGCTCACCGTGCCTCTCTGCGGTTGAACAGCAGGCTTAGCGCCGACTTCAAAACGCAGCTGCGGGGCATCCGCACCACAAAAATCATTGAGGAGCCCATTGATATTATTGAGGTATTTATCCCTTACCCAATCGAGCACAAAACGGTTTGGCGCATACAGTGCCAGCGTGTTATCGCTCAATTCCGCCTGCAAAGGGCGTATCCACATACTGAATTCTGTGGCTGGTAACTCATCCTGCAATCGGGCAAGACACTGCTGCCAAAGCGAAAGTGACACGGCGGACTCCACTCGAACAAAAATCGATATACAAAGAGAAACTGAAACAATCATGATTGTTGGCACACGTCGACAAGACCCTGCATAGCCGAAAAGCCCCTGCACAAAAGGGGTGACGTGCGAACCGCTATTTGCGGTTGTTACCCGATGCGGATCCCTGGATCCCGATCGGGACCGGGGATCATAGCCTAAACTGAGAAAGAGATCTTGTGTTTCTCAACAGATTCTTCCCGATTTATCCACAGGAAGGATCGAAGCCCGGTAAGTGTAATCGATCCTGGCTGGAGTAGAGTACGATTTCAGCCGCATATTGGAAAAATTAATGACCTGCGCGCGTTTTGGACTTAATCGATCTAACGAAGATCCTTTGCGATCCTTGCGCTTTACTCATCACGCCGTATAATCCCCCACCCGGCGCGTAATACCGTTTTCCGCAACGCGTCATCGCTTATTTTTTGTGCGGCAAGGTGCGAGAAATAAGGAAAGAGAATTGACTCCGGAGTGTACAATTATTACAATCCGGCCTCTTTAATCACCCACGCTGAGGCGTAGGCCGTGCAAAGTTTGTTCGGGTTTACGTGAAAGTCAGTGAAATTATTCAAGTTTAGGTAGAAATCGCCATGAAACGCACTTTTCAACCGTCTGTACTGAAGCGCAACCGTTCTCACGGCTTCCGTGCTCGTATGGCTACTAAAAATGGTCGTCAGGTTCTGGCACGTCGTCGTGCTAAAGGCCGTGCTCGTCTGACCGTTTCCAAGTAATAAAGCTAACCCTGAGTGGTTAAGCTCGCATTTCCCAGGGAGTTACGTTTGTTAACTCCCAATCATTTCACTTTCGTCTTCCAGCAGCCATTACGGGCTGGCACGCCGCAAATCACCATCCTCGGCCGCCAAAATTCGCTGGGGCATCCCCGCATCGGTCTTACGGTCGCCAAGAAAAACGTTAAGCGCGCGCATGAACGCAACCGGATTAAACGTCTGACGCGTGAAAGCTTCCGTTTACGTCAACACGAACTCCCGCCGATGGATTTCGTGGTGGTGGCAAAGAAAGGGGTTGCCGACCTCGATAACCGTGCTCTCTCGGAAGCGTTGGAAAAATTATGGCGCCGCCACTGTCGCCTGGCTCGCGGGTCCTGATAGGCCTGATTCGGGTCTATCAACGCCTGATTAGTCCGCTACTCGGGCCGCACTGTCGTTTCACGCCAACCTGTTCTCAATACGGAATTGAGGCATTGCGCAGGTTTGGATTGATAAAAGGCAGTTGGTTGACGGTGAAACGCGTATTAAAATGCCACCCTTTACACCCTGGTGGTGACGATCCCGTCCCGCCTGGACCATTTGATACCAGAGAACACTAACGATGGATTCGCAACGCAATCTTCTTATCATCGCTTTGTTGTTCGTGTCTTTCATGATCTGGCAAGCCTGGGAGCAGGATAACAATCCTCAGCCTCAGCAGCAGACCACGCAGACAACGACCACAGCAGCGGGTAGCGCCGCCGACCAGGGCGTACCGGCCAGTGGCCAGGGGAAACTGATTACGGTTAAAACCGATGTGCTTGATTTGACCATTAACACCCGCGGTGGAGATGTTGAGCAAGCGCTGCTTCTGGATTATCCAAAAGAGCTGAAATCGACTGAACCGTTCCAGTTACTGGAAACCACGCCGCAGTTTACCTATCAGGCACAGAGCGGTTTAACCGGCCGTGATGGCCCGGACAACCCGGCTAACGGACCACGTCCGCTGTATAACGTCGATAAAGATGCGTTTGTGCTGGCTAACGGCCAGAACGAAATCGTCATTCCACTGACGTACACAGATAAATCAGGCAACGTTTTCACTAAAACCTTCACCCTGAAGCGCGGTGACTATGCGGTGAACGTTGGCTACAGCGTACATAACGCCAGCGAAAAACCGCTGGAAGTGTCGACTTTCGGTCAACTAAAACAAACCGCCAATCTGCCGACCCATCGCGACACTCAGACCGGTGGCCTGACGACAATGCACACTTTCCGTGGTGCGGCGTATTCAACCTCCGAGTCGAAATACGAAAAATACAAATTTGATACCATTCTCGATAACGAAAACCTGAACGTCAGCACCAAAAACGGTTGGGTTGCCATGCTGCAGCAGTACTTTACTACCGCATGGGTTCCGCAGAATAACGGTACCAACAGCTTCTACACCTCCAACCTCGGTAACGGTCTTGTGGCTATCGGCTATAAATCGCAGCCGGTCCTGGTGCAGCCAGGCCAGACCGATAAGCTGGATAGCGTACTGTGGGTTGGCCCGGCCATTCAGGATAAAATGGCCGCCGTTGCGCCGCATCTTGATCTGACCGTTGACTACGGCTGGCTGTGGTTCATCTCTCAGCCGCTGTTCAAACTGCTGAAATGGATTCATAGCTTCCTCGGCAACTGGGGCTTCTCCATCATCGTTATCACCTTCATCGTTCGTGGCATCATGTACCCGCTGACTAAAGCGCAGTACACCTCCATGGCGAAGATGCGTATGCTGCAGCCGAAGATTCAGGCAATGCGCGAGCGTCTGGGCGACGACAAACAGCGTCAAAGCCAGGAAATGATGGCGCTGTATAAAGCGGAGAAGGTTAACCCGCTGGGTGGCTGCTTCCCGCTGATTATCCAGATGCCTATCTTCCTTGCGCTGTACTACATGCTGAGCGCCTCGGTTGAACTGCGTCATGCGCCGTTTATCCTGTGGATCCACGACCTGTCTGCACAGGACCCGTACTACATCCTGCCGATCATCATGGGCGCGACGATGTTCTTCATTCAGAAGATGTCCCCGACCACCGTGACCGATCCGATGCAGCAGAAGATCATGACCTTTATGCCGGTCATCTTCACGGTGTTCTTCCTGTGGTTCCCGTCTGGTCTGGTGGTTTACTATATCGTCAGCAACCTGGTCACCATTATTCAGCAGCAGCTGATTTACCGTGGTCTGGAAAAACGCGGCCTGCATAGCCGTGAGAAGAAAAAAACCTGATACTCTTTGTTCTTCAGGTAGCAGATGCGCAGGCTTCGTAGCCAGCGCGTCTGCGGTTCAAAACGATTAGCCGTTTTGTCCTGCAACGTGAATTATTTTGAGAGTCTACGGTAAATTAAATGCCAGAGAAGGCGGTCAACAGACCGCCTTTTTTACATTTACATAGAGAGTCATTATGAGCCATAACGACACTATCGTCGCCCAGGCCACCCCTCCGGGACGCGGTGGAGTGGGCATTCTGCGCATCTCAGGCCTGAAAGCGCACGACGTCGCGCAGGCGGTGCTGGGCAAATTGCCAAAGCCGCGCTATGCCGACTACCTGCCATTTAAAGACGGCGACGGCAGCGTGCTGGATCAGGGGATTGCGCTGTGGTTCCCCGGCCCGAACTCTTTTACTGGCGAAGATGTGCTGGAACTACAGGGACACGGCGGCCCCGTAATCCTCGATCTGCTGCTGAAACGCATTCTGACGCTACCGGGCGTACGTATCGCCAGACCCGGCGAATTTTCCGAGCGCGCGTTTCTCAACGACAAGCTTGACCTGGCGCAGGCGGAAGCCATTGCCGACCTGATTGACGCCAGCTCCGAACAGGCGGCACGATCCGCCCTGAACTCGTTGCAAGGGGCGTTCTCCACCCGCGTTAACCATCTTGTGGAAGCGCTCACTCACCTGCGCATCTATGTGGAAGCGGCCATAGACTTTCCGGACGAAGAGATCGACTTCCTCTCCGACGGCAAAATCGAAGCGCAGCTCAACGAAGTGATCGCCGATCTCGACGCCGTCCGCGCCGAAGCGCGCCAGGGCAGCCTGCTGCGCGAAGGGATGAAGGTGGTGATTGCCGGCCGCCCGAATGCCGGAAAATCGAGCCTGCTGAACGCCCTGGCGGGCCGTGAAGCGGCTATTGTCACCGATATTGCCGGCACTACTCGCGACGTGCTGCGCGAACATATTCATATCGACGGTATGCCGCTGCATATCATTGATACCGCCGGTCTGCGCGACGCGAACGACGAAGTGGAACGCATTGGTATCGAACGCGCCTGGCAGGAAATTGAACAAGCTGACCGCGTGCTGTTTATGGTGGATGGCACTACGACTGAAGCCACCGACCCGGTGAATATCTGGCCGGACTTTATCGCCCGTTTACCAAAGAACTTGCCGATTACCGTCGTGCGTAATAAAGCGGATATTACCGGCGAGACGCTGGGGCTAAGCGAAGTAAATGGCCACTCAGTTGTGCGTCTCTCCGCGCGTACCGGCGAGGGCGTAGACGTACTGCGCAACCATCTTAAACAGAGCATGGGCTTCGAAACCAATATGGAAGGCGGCTTCCTTGCCCGCCGTCGCCATCTTCAGGCGCTGTCCGAGGCCGCAGAGCATCTGCAACAGGGTAAAGCGCAGTTACTGGGGGCATGGGCCGGCGAACTGCTGGCGGAAGAACTGAGACTCTCTCAACAAGCATTAAGCGAAATCACCGGCGAGTTTACTTCCGACGACCTGTTAGGACGGATTTTCTCCAGCTTTTGTATCGGTAAGTAAGTGTAGTTTGTGAGTATTGACTAACCCGCTTTAGCACTCGCTAAAGCGGGTTTTGTCCTCCTCATACAGTCCCATGGCAAATCGCTATCCTCCTGTTTTGATTGTCTCACGCAATAAATTGTAAAATTCACATTATTTCCCTTTCCAGGGGTGAATTTCCGCAGTAAAACCTGGTAATTCTGAGTGATAATGTTATTCACTGTTTTTATCATTGACCATTAATCACGGAGCGACGAATGGCAACGCATTTTGCAAGAGGGATACTTAACACGCGAGAACCGCTATCAACACGCCTGTCTGCGGCTTGTCATCAGTCCGCAAGACACCTGCCTGCATACCGTCAAAATCGCTATTATGCATCGCGATCGTTACTCGCCGAGCTACTCTTTATGTTGTATGGCATCAGCGAACTTCCCGAAATAATTGATGATGAGAATGGAAAACCGGCTTTTCGCGATGAACATCTTCCGCGTTTTTCTCTCTCCTATGCCGGAAATATCGCTGGCGTCGCATTAACCACCGAAGGCGATTGCGGTCTGGATATGGAATTACAGCACGCTGCCCACGGCTTACATTCCTTGCACGACGCAGAGTGCCATGCTTTTGACAGCAACGAGCATTTATGGATTAACAATCAACATGATCCTGACGAAGCCCGCGCTCAGCTCATCGCATTGCGAAAAAGCGTTCTGAAACTCACCTGCGAATCGCCGCTTCATTTGCAGTTGCTTCCAGGGTCCGGCCGTCTGCGAACGGCCGGAACAGAGCCAATCGAAGCCGTCTGCGATGCTGAAACAGTACTGGTATGGTCTATCGCCGCAACACCGGATATTGGCCAACTGAAAGTATGGGAATATAACGGAAAAGAGGGCTGGCGTAGCCTGCCGGATGCGCAAGCGCGTGCAAAAGCGCCGTCCGCCCGACTGATGCGCTTTACCAGCTTACCACCAGAAAAGGCCTTATCTCTCAACTGACCGGTTTTGCCGGCCATCATGATGCAAAGGAGCAATCATGTCTGATACGTTGAATGTTGTTACGTTACTGGGGAGCCTGCGCAAAGGTTCATTTAACGGTATGGTCGCCCGCACGCTGCCGAAAATTGCCCCGGCAGGCATGGAGATCAGCGCATTACCTTCGATTGGCGGTATTCCGCTGTATGACGCTGATGTGCAGCAGGAAGAGGGGTTCCCGGCGAGCGTTGAAGCGCTGGCGGAGCAAATCCGTAAAGCGGACGGCGTCGTCATCGTCACACCAGAATACAACTACTCGGTGCCTGGTGGACTGAAGAACGCCATCGACTGGCTGTCCCGACTGCCAGAACAGCCGTTAGCCGGGAAACCGGTACTGATCCAGACCAGCTCAATGGGGGCAATCGGCGGTGCACGCTGCCAGTATCATCTGCGTCAGATTCTGGTATTCCTTGATGCGATGGTAATGAACAAACCGGAGTTTATGGGCGGTGTGATTCAGAATAAAGTTGACCCACAAACCGGGGAAGTGGTTGATCAAAGCACGATTGATCATCTTACCGGCCAGCTCACCGCGTTTGGCGATTACATTCAGCGCGTTAAAGCGTAATCCGAAATGCCCGGCGGCGCGCTTACGCGTCTTACCGGGCCTCCGGATATTCGGCGCTTAGTGCGCGTCGATAAACACAATCTTCAGCAAGAACAGCAGTGAAACCACAATCACGCACGGGCTGAGGTCACGCAGGCGGCCTGTAAAAATCTTCATTACGCAGTAAGAAATAAAGCCCAGGGCAATACCTTCGGTGATAGAGAAACTAAACGGCATCATCACGGCGGTAATAAACGCCGGGACCGCTTCCGTCAGATCATCCCACTTCACGCGCGCCAGGCTGGAGGTCATCAGCACGCCAACGTAAATCAGCGCCCCGGCGGCAGCATAGCCCGGCACCATTCCGGCAAGCGGCGACAGGAAAATAACCAGCAGGAACAAAATCCCCACGACGACCGCCGTCAGGCCGGTACGGCCTCCCACGGAAACTCCGGAAGAAGATTCGATATAAGCGGTGACGGAAGAAGTACCGATAAAGGAACCTGCAACCGACGAGACGCTATCGACAAACAGCGCCTGCTTCATGCGCGGGAACTTGCCCTGCGCATCCGCCAAACCGGCTTTATCGGTGACGCCAATCAGGGTACCGGAGGAGTCGAACAGGTTCACCAGCATGAAGGAGAAAATAACGCCCGCCAGGCCAAGATTCAGTGAACCAGCCAGGTCCACATGCCCAATTACTGTTGTGACGCTCGGCGGCGCGGAAATAATACCGGTATAGTGAACATCTCCCAGCATCCAGCCCAGCAGCGTCGTCACCACAATGGACACCAGCACCGCGGCATGAATATTGCGGGAAGCCAGAATCGCGATAATAAAGAATCCAAGAATGCCCAGCAGCACGCTGTGAGAAGTCAGCTTGCCAATGCTTACCAGGGTGTCAGGGTTTGCCACGATCACGCCCGCGTTTTTCAGGCCCATCATGCCGATAAACAGGCCGATACCGCTGGTGATCCCCACGCGCAGGCTGACCGGGATATTCGCAATCATCCAGTAGCGTACGCGGAAAATCGTCAGCAGCAACAAGCCGACCGCACCCCAGAAAATAGCACCCATCCCAACCTGCCACGGCAGGCCCATCGCCTGAACCACCACAAAAGCAAAAAAGGCGTTCAGTCCCATTGCTGGTGCCAGCGCGACCGGCAAGTTAGCAAACAGCCCCATCATGATGCTGCCGAATGCGGCAATCAGGCAGGTGGTAACAAACACGGCGCTGGTATCCATCCCCGCCACGCCGAGAATTTGTGGGTTAACGAAAACGATGTACACCATCGTCAGGAAGGTGGTGACCCCTGCTATCGCTTCCGTGCGTGCCGTCGTACCGTGTTCGCGTAGTTTGAACACTCGCTCCAGCAGTCCCTGGCCAGAAGACTGGCTGGTTTGTTGTTGACTCATTATCGGTTTCCGAACAAAGGAGGGAAAATTCGTCGCTATCCTATACCAAAATGCGACAATAAGGGCAGCTGTGGGATACTTTTTTCATCGATTTTGCTTATACGGCAACGATTGCGTCTCACAAATCAGTATGACGAAAACGTTAACTTATTAAAATGGAAACGATATGACCCAACCAGAAGCAGTATTTTTCGACTGTGACGGCACGCTGGTCGACAGCGAGGTGATCTGCTCCCGTGCTTACGTTCACATGTTCAAAGAATTTGGCATTACGCTGGATTTAGACGAGATTTTTAAGCGCTTCAAAGGGGTAAAGCTGTACGAGATTATCGACACCATTAATGCGGAGTACGGTGTTAATCTGGAAAAAGCGACGCTTGAGCCGGTTTACCGCGCCGAAGTCGCACGCCTGTTTGATACTGAGCTGGACGTTATCTCTGGCGCGCCTGCGCTGCTGGATGCGGTCAACGTGCCGATGTGCGTGGTCTCCAACGGGCCAGTCAGTAAAATGACGCACTCGCTGGGCAAAACAGGCATGCTGCACCATTTCCACGAGCGTCTTTACAGCGGCTACGACATTCAGCGCTGGAAACCGGACCCGGCGCTGATGTTGCATGCCGCACAAGCGATGAACGTTAACGTAGAGAACTGCATTCTGGTCGATGATTCCAGCGCAGGTGCCCGATCGGGGATTGACGCAGGCATGGAGGTGTTCTACTTCTGCGCCGACCCGCACAACAAGCCAATCAATCATCCGCATGTGACGACATTTACCGATCTGGCGCAGTTGCCAGAATTGTGGAAAGCGCGCGGATGGGATATCACACGATAGATTTTTGTCGGCCCGGTAAGCTCACGCTACCGGCCGACAACCGGATGCGCGGATGTTTATCGGGCCTGCCAGCACTGGCATCACTCTTTCGGGTCTTTCCCGGCGAGCAGTTTGTCCAGCTCATCGCCGCCAACATGACGGAAATCCTGGCCTTTGACAAAATAGAAAATATACTCGCAGATATTCTGGCAGCGGTCGCCGATACGCTCAATAGAACGGGCGCAGAACAGCGCGGTCAGGACGCTTGGGATCGTGCGCGAGTCTTCCATCATATACGTCATCAGTTGCCGCACGATGCCTTCATATTCCTTGTCGACTTTCTTATCTTCGCGATAAATACGCACCGCTTCATCAAGATCCATACGGGCGAAAGCGTCAAGCACATCATGCAACATCTGTACGGTATGGCGGCCCAGCGATTCCAGGCTCACCAGCAGCGGCTGATGCTGGTGGGAGAATTTTTCCAGCGCAGTGCGGCAAATCTTATCCGCCACATCGCCGATACGTTCCAGCTCCGCGATAGTTTTGATAATCGCCATCACCAGACGCAGGTCGCTGGCGGTGGGCTGACGTTTGGCAATAATACGCACGCAGGCTTCATCGATGGCAACTTCCATCATATTGACCTGTTTGTCGCCATCAATAACGCGCTTCGCCAGTTCACTGTCCTGGTTATGCATGGCGGTAATGGCATCAGAAAGCTGCTGCTCCACCATGCCGCCCATGGTCATCACCTGGGTACGGATACTTTCCAGTTCTGCGTTGAACTGGCCGGAAATATGTTTGTTAAGGTTTAGGTTGTCCATGGTTAGCTCCAAATCAACCGTAGCGGCCAGTAATGTAGTCTTCAGTTTGTTTCTTCGCGGGCTTGGTAAACAGATCGTCCGTGTTACTGAATTCAATCAGCTCGCCAAGATACATAAATGCCGTATGGTCGGAACAACGCGCAGCCTGCTGCATGTTGTGCGTCACGATCACCACGGTGTAGTCCTGCTTCAGCTCAGTGATCAGCTCTTCAATACGCCCGGTGGAAATCGGGTCCAGCGCTGAACACGGCTCATCCAACAGCAGAACTTCCGGGCGAATGGCGATACCACGCGCAATGCACAGACGCTGCTGCTGACCACCAGAAAGAGAATATCCGCTTTGATGCAGCTTATCTTTGGTTTCGTTCCACAATGCAGCCTTGGTCAATGCCCACTGCACGCGCTCATCCATATCCGCACGGGAAAGTTTCTCAAACAGGCGCACACCAAAGGCGATATTGTCGTAAATCGACATCGGAAACGGCGTCGGTTTCTGGAATACCATACCGACTTTGGCGCGCAGCAGAGCGACATCCTGGGTATTGGTAAGAATATTGTCGCCATCCAGCAGAATTTCACCTTCCGCACGCTGTTCCGGGTACAGTTCAAACATCTTGTTGAACGTACGGAGTAGCGTAGATTTACCGCACCCAGACGGGCCGATAAACGCCGTCACCTGGTTTTTAGCAATATCCAGGTTAATGTTCTTCAGGGCATGGAATTTGCCGTAGTAAAAGTTCAGGTTACGCACTGAAAGTTTACCCGGGGTCGTATTCACCATACTCATCTCGTTTTCTTCCTCATTCGGCGCCGCGTTTCGCCACGCCGCAAAAAATTAACCGTGTTTATTCTTAGCGAAAATCACGCGCGCCAGAATATTCAGCAGCAATACGCACAGGGTGATAATCAATACCCCGGCCCATGCCAGTTGCTGCCACTCTGCAAACGGACTCATGGCAAATTTGAAAATCGTTACCGGCAGGTTAGCAATCGGCTGCATCATATCGGTGCTCCAGAACTGATTGGAGAGCGCGGTAAACAGCAGTGGCGCAGTCTCACCGGCAATACGGGCAACCGCCAGCAGTACCCCGGTGATGATCCCGGAAACAGACGCTTTCAGGGTAATCGCCGAGATCATTTTCCATTTCGGCGTTCCCAACGCATAAGCCGCTTCACGCAGGCTATCCGGCACCAGCTTCAGCATGTTCTCGGTGGTACGGATGACGATTGGCACCTGCAGCAACGCCAGCGCAATCACGCCCGCCCAGCCGGAAAAGTGCTGCATTTTCGCCACCACGATGGTGTAAACAAACAGACCGACCACAATAGACGGCGCGGAAAGCAGGATATCGTTAATAAAACGAATCACTTCCGCCAGCCAGGACTTACGGCCATATTCCGCCAGATAAATCCCCGCCATGATGCCAAGCGGCGTACCCAGTACCGTTGCCCACAAAATTAACAGCCCGCTCCCCGCCAGAGCGTTCGCCAGACCGCCTCCCGCCGTATTCGGCGGCGGCGTCATTTCGGTAAACAGCGCCAGGCTCATACCGTCGAAACCACGCGTCACGGTGGACATCAGGATCCAGATAAGCCAGAACAGACCGAACACCATCGTCGCCATTGATAGTGTCAATGCGATGCGGTTTATCATGCGGCGTTTAGCCTGCATTTTACGGCGGGACTCCGCCAGTTCTGTGGTGGTTTGCATTTCAAGCGTCGCCATTAGCGTGCCCCCTCATTCTTCGCCAGGCGCATAATCATGAGCTTAGAAATCGCCAGCACAATGAAGGTAATCACAAACAGAATCAGGCCCAGTTCCATCAGCGCGGCAACGTGCAGACCCGTCTCCGCTTCGGCAAATTCGTTCGCCAGCGCAGAGGTAATACTGTTGCCTGGCATATATAGCGAGGCGCTGTCGAGCTGGTAGGTATTACCGATGATAAAGGTTACCGCCATGGTTTCCCCCAGCGCACGCCCCAGCCCGAGCATAATGCCGCCAATCACCCCATTTTTGGTGAACGGCAGGACGATACGCCAGATCACTTCCCAGGTCGTGCAGCCGATGCCATAGGCAGACTCTTTCATCATCACCGGGGTTTGTTCGAAGACATCGCGCATAACGGCCGCAATGTAAGGAATGATCATAATGGCAAGAATAACGCCCGCCGCCAGAATACCAATACCAAATGCCGGGCCGGAGAACAGCGCGCCGATAAACGGAATATTGGAAAGAATATTCCCGACCGGTTCCTGAAACCAGGTAGCAAACAGCGGCGCGAAGATAAACAGGCCCCACATGCCATAAACGATACTGGGGATCGCCGCCAGCAGTTCAATGGCAATGCCCAGCGGACGCTTCATCCATGCGGGAGAGAGTTCCGTCAGAAACAGTGCAATACCGAAACTCACCGGTACGGCGATCAGCAGTGCGATAAAAGAGGTTACCAGCGTGCCGTAAATCGGTACCAGGCCACCAAAAATTTGATTTGGCGCATCCCACTCTTTGGTCCACAGGAAGGAGAAACCAAATTTCTCAATACTTGGCCAGGAGGAGATGATGAGGGAGACAATGATGCCGCCAAGCATCAATAACACAATCAGCGCCGCCAGTTTTACCAGCACGCTGAAAATAATGTCCCCTTTTTTCCCCGGAGGGTTAAATGTCGGCTTGGTTGCAGCCATAAATTACTCTTTTCATTAAACGCGTTTACGAAGTTTGCCCATGCCGGATGGCGCTACGCTTATCCGGCCTACAAATCGGGCCTACAGTCGGAACTGTAGGGCGGATAAGCGTAGCGCCATCCGCCAGTTCGTTAAAGATATTCTATTAGTACAGCGCTTTACCGCTGCTGTCTTTCACATTGGTCTTCCATGCAGCATGAATCTGCTCAACGACGTTTTCCGGCAGCGTCGCATAGTCCAGCGCATTAGCTTCTTTACCGCCATTTTTGTATGCCCAATCGAAAAACTTCAGCACTTCCGTGGTTTGCGCCGGTTTAGTCGAGGTCTTGTGAACCAGGATAAAAGTCGTGGAGGTGATCGGCCATGCGTTCTCACCTTTCTGGTTAGTCAGATCCTGGGCAAAGGATTTGCTCCAGTCGATCTCTTTCGCGGCGTTAGCAAAGTTATCTTCGGTCGGGCTAACCGGCTTGCCGTCAGCGGAAATCAGCCTGGTGTAGGCCAGGTTGTTCTGTTTGGCGTAAGCGTACTCAACGTAGCCGATAGCGCCCGGCAGACGCTGAACGAAAGCGGCGATGCCGTCGTTACCTTTACCGCCCAGACCGGTCGGCCAGTTTACGGTCGTACCGGCACCGATTTTAGATTTCCACTCTTCGTTTACTTTCGACAGGTAGCTGGTGAAAACAAAGGACGTACCGGAACCATCGGCGCGACGAACCACCGCGATATTCTGAGAAGGCAGCTTCAGTCCAGGGTTGAGCTTAGCAATCGCAGCATCATCCCATTTTTTGATTTTGCCCAGATAGATATCACCCAAGGTTTTACCGTCGAGCACCAGCTCACCGGATTTCACACCAGGCAGGTTAACCGCCAGTACGACGCCGCCGATAACGGTCGGGAACTGGAACAGACCTTCCTGAGCGAGTTTTTCATCAGTCAGAGGAGCATCAGAAGCACCGAAATCTACGGTGTTAGCAATGATTTGTTTTACACCGCCAGAGGAACCGATACCCTGGTAATTGACTTTGTTACCGGTCTCTTTCTGATAGGTATCCGCCCATTTGGCATACACTGGCGCAGGGAAAGTTGCACCTGCACCTGTCAGGCTCGCTGCTGCAAAAGCAGAGAACGCGCTCATGGATAAGGTCGCGGCGACAACAGTTGCGACAGTGGTACGCATGACTTTCATAATGTCTCCTGCAAGATTTTCGTAAATCATTGTTAAGTGGCTACGATGAGCAAAATAGGACAAACAGGTGACAGTTAAATGTACGAAATATGACAGTTTTATGACAATCAAAAACGATGAAATAAACCACCAAAAAAAGCATTAATAAACAACATGGTTAATCATTTTATGACGTTGAGATGTCATGAAGATTTTCTTTTAATGACACTGAAAACAGTAGCTGAAGATGACGGTTTGTCACATTAAAACGACGGGATAATTGATTAAAAACAGAACAGCGCAGAAAAAAATGCCCCGCTTTCGCAGGGCATCGTCACGATTACTCAACGGTAACAGATTTCGCCAGGTTACGCGGCTGGTCCACGTCGGTGCCTTTGATCAGCGCAACGTGATACGCCAGCAGTTGCAGCGGAACGGTGTAGAAGATCGGTGCAATCACCTCTTCCACATGCGGCATCTCAATGATGTGCATGTTGTCGCTGCTGACAAAACCGGCATCCTGGTCGGCGAAGACGTACAGCTGGCCGCCACGGGCGCGGACTTCTTCGATGTTGGATTTCAGTTTTTCCAGCAGTTCATTGTTCGGCGCCACCACGATAACCGGCATATCTGCGTCGATCAGCGCCAGCGGGCCGTGTTTCAGCTCACCTGCCGCATACGCTTCCGCGTGAATATAAGAAATCTCTTTCAGCTTCAGTGCGCCTTCCAGCGCGATCGGATACTGATCGCCACGCCCCAGGAACAAGGCATGGTGTTTGTCAGAAAAATCTTCCGCCAGCGCTTCGATACGCTTGTCCTGAGACAGCATCTGTTCGATACGGCTCGGCAGCGCCTGCAGACCGTGCACGATGTCATGCTCGATAGACGCATCCTGACCTTTCAGACGCGCCAGTTTCGCCACCAGCATCAGCAGAACGGTCAGCTGAGTGGTGAACGCTTTGGTAGAAGCCACACCGATTTCCGTCCCGGCGTTGGTCATCATCGCCAGATCGGATTCACGCACCAGGGAAGAGCCCGGAACGTTACAGATGGCGAGGGAACCCAGATAGCCCAGCTCTTTCGACAGGCGCAGACCGGCCAGGGTATCCGCCGTTTCGCCGGACTGAGAGAGGGTAATCATCAGACTGTTACGCCGCACGGCGGATTTGCGGTAGCGGAATTCAGAGGCGATTTCGACGTCGCACGGAATACCGGCCAGCGATTCAAACCAGTAGCGAGAGACCATACCGGAGTTATACGACGTGCCGCAGGCGATAATCTGAATATGTTCAACCTGAGACAGCAGTTCGTTCGCTTTTGGCCCCAGCTCGCTTAAATCCACTTCACCGTGGCTGATACGCCCGGTCAGCGTATTTTTAATCGCATTCGGCTGTTCGTAGATCTCTTTCTGCATGTAGTGACGGTAGATACCTTTATCGCCCGCGTCATATTGCAGACTGGATTCGATATCCTGACGTTTCACTTCCGCGCCGGATTTATCAAAAATGGAGACCGAACGACGGGTCACTTCCGCAATATCGCCCTCTTCCAGGAAGATGAAGCGACGGGTTACCGGCAGCAGCGCCAGCTGGTCGGAAGCGATAAAGTTTTCGCCCATACCCAGACCGATAACCAGCGGGCTGCCAGAACGCGCCGCCAGCAGCGTATCCGGGTGACGGGTATCCATGATTACCGTGCCGTACGCGCCGCGCAGTTGCGGAATCGCACGCATAACCGCTTCACGCAGCGTGCCGCCTTGCTCCAGTTCCCAGTGCACTAAGTGAGCAATCACTTCGGTGTCCGTTTCGGAGACAAAAACGTAGCCCCGGGACTGCAACAACTCACGCAGCGGCTCATGGTTTTCGATGATACCGTTATGCACCACCACAATATGGTCAGAAACATGCGGATGTGCGTTACCTTCAGACGGCTCACCATGCGTTGCCCAGCGGGTATGGGCAATCCCGGTTCCGCCGTGGAGAGGATGTTCTTCTACCGCCTGAGCCAGTATTTGTACTTTCCCGAGGCGACGAACACGGTTCATATGGCCTTCGTTATCCACAACCGCCAGACCAGCGGAGTCATAACCGCGGTATTCCAGACGGCGTAAACCTTCGAGAAGGATTTCAGCAATATCACGCTGCGCGACTGCGCCAACAATTCCACACATAGTTTTTAATTCCGATTTTGGCATTATGCCTGTCGTTGTCGCTGACCTGTTAATACCCGTATTTCGGGCGCCCCGAGCCTTGTAGAGAGTGGGGTTATTTTTATAGGTACTGCTTTTGGGCGAGCGATATATCTTTATCGCCTCATCCCTCATCTGCCGGATGGCGCTTACGCTTATCCGGCCTACAGAACGTTATCGAACGTAGGTCAGGTAAGACAAAGCCACCATCCGGCAAAAAGAGTTACTTCTTCTTCACCGGACGCTGCCAGCCCTGTTTGTGCACCTGCGGCACGCGGCTTAACACCAGTTCGTTATCCGCAACATCGCGGGTAACGGTTGTTCCCGCAGCGATGGTCACACCTTTACCCACGGTGACCGGCGCGACCAGTTGCGTATCCGAACCGACAAATACATCATCGCCAATAACCGTTTTATGTTTATTCGCGCCATCATAGTTACAGGTGATGGTCCCTGCGCCGATATTAACGTCATCGCCAATCTCGGCATCGCCCAGATAGGACAAATGCCCGGCCTTAGTGCCTTTACCCAGGCGCGCCTTTTTAATTTCGACAAAGTTGCCCACGTGAACACCTTCCCGCAGTTGCGCGCCAGGACGCAGACGGGCAAACGGACCAATAGTACAGGCCGCTTCCAGGTGGGCATCGTCCACCACGCTGTACGGGCTGATGTCACAGTCATCGCCAATCACGCTGTTTTTAATGACGCAACCCGCGCCAATCTTCACGCGGTGGCCGAGGGTGACTGTGCCTTCAATGATAACGTTAGTATCAATTTCAACATCACGCCCGTGGGTGAGAACGCCGCGCAGGTCAAAACGCGCAGGATCGCGCAGCATCACACCGGCCAGCAGCAGCTTTTCGGCCTGCTCAGACTGATAAACGCGCTCCAGACGAGCGAGTTGCAGACGGTTGTTTACGCCTTCCACTTCGCTTAAACGATCCGGGTGTACAGCAGCGATTTCGCGGCCTTCCTGATACGCCAGCGCAATGATATCGGTAATGTAATATTCACCCTGAGCGTTATTGTTGGTCAGTTTTGCCAGCCAGCGCTTCATGTCCGCGCCATTAGCGATCAGGATACCGGTATTGATTTCCCGGATCTGACGCTGTTCGTCGGTAGCATCTTTATGCTCAACGATACCGGTCACTTTACCGTTCTCACGCGTAATACGGCCGTAACCGATCGGATCGTCCAGCTTCACCGTCAACAGACCAATCCCACCCTGCGGCTTCGCCTCTCTAAGACGCGTTAATGTTTCAACAGAAATCAGCGGCACATCACCATACAGCATCAGGATATCTTCATCGTCGCTGAAGAACGGTGCCGCCTGCTGCATTGCATGGCCGGTACCAAGCTGCTCCGCCTGTAAGACCCAGTTAAGATTATCTTCGCGCAGCGTCTGACGAAGCAGATCGCCGCCATGTCCGTACACCAGATGCACGGCTGAGGCCCCTAAGTCTTTAGCCGCATCAATAACATGCTGCACCATCGGCTTCCCGGCCAGCGAATGCAACACTTTAGGAAGATCGGAATACATGCGGGTACCTTTGCCTGCGGCAAGGATCACCACGCTCATCGCACTATTTGACATACGCATCCTGACAGCTGTTAGAACAAAAAGTAAAAGCCTTTCACGTTGAAATATCTACATATTTTTCATCATGAAACGAGACGGAGATAAAACATACAAGCTTCACGCTCAACTCCATTTTAGAGGGGGATTTTTCTCCGGCGCAAACCTGTTTGGCACTAAAACATCAATTTTACGATGGGTTATAACGGCTATCCCACTGCTTTCGTTGTTTTTTTGATGCATGAATAAAGAAAACCATAAAAATAAAACACGGTTTTACTATTCATTAATTGTGACGCAATAAATAGAAACACCATTTCATTTTCCTGATAATGTCATTCAAATATTACCCAGGAGAAAAAAATGACGAACAAAATACCTCTGGCATTAACCTTATGCAGTACGATGATTGCGTTACCGCTGCAGGCTAACGACGCGCATCAGTGGCGGGCTATCACCTTTGGACAATCAACCGACAGCAATTTTTCCTCCAACGTCCTGCCAGAAAAAATTGGCGTCAATGATGTGACGATCGCCGGGAAGAAGCTGACGCCCAGCGATATCGCGGATCTTAGCCAACCGATCACCATCGAGAGCCGCGGCGGTAAAATAGCCAACGCCCACGATGGGTTGACCTTCTTTTATACCGAACTGCCCACCAGCCAGAATTTTATCCTGCAAGCGACGGTCACCGTCAATCAGTTTGGACCGGAAAATGGCGCTCGCCCGGCTGCTCAGGAAGGGGCCGGATTGCTGGTCCGCGACGTGAAAGGCAATCCGCGCCAACAACCGCTAAAAGTCGGCTACGAAGAGTTTCCGGCAGCATCCAATATGGTGATGAACGCCATTATGACTCAGGATAAAAAAGATAACTCACATATCAAGTTACAGGCTATCAGCCGGGAGGGGATTATCCACCCCTGGGGGAACGCAGGCGCAACAATAAAACGCCAGAGCTATAAAGAGAAGATAGACCTGCAGCAAACACCGACTTTTCAGCTCAAGCTGGAGCGCACTAACGATGGATTTATAACCGCGTGGGCGCCGATGAACAGCAATCAGTGGGTTGACCTGAAGGTTCCTCATGCCGACCTGATCGCTCAGCAGGATAAAAAACATTACTACGTGGGTTTCTTTGCCTCACGTAACGCAAAAATCACCATCAGCGATGCTTCGCTCACCACATCTACGGCAAAAACGGTTCCTTCTGCACCCTATGTCGCCAAAAGCTGGCCACCGGTTATGCAAATAACCTCTGGAACAAAAAGCCAAAGCAAAGATTACGTGTTACAGGCTCGTACCAATGATGACGGACACATAACCATTCGCCAGGATGAAGTGGTGATCGGGCAGAACAAAGCGGTAAAAGCCGGAGAGATGTTTACCCAGCCTGTCGTACTGAAAGATAAAAGCACGTTCGAAATCAGCTTTACCCCAGCCTCCGGCGCACAAGCGATAACTCAAACGCTGACGGTTGAACAAAGTACCAATGTGACAGGGGACAAGCTCTATGCCGCACCTGACGGACAACCCCAGGCGAAAGGAACAGCAGATTCGCCGCTGGATTTAGCCTCCGCTGTCGAACTCATCCCACCTGGCGGGCAAATTCTGTTAGCTGCCGGAGATTATCCGCAAACGACAATTCCTCTTAGCGCCAGTGGATTAAAAGATAAAGTCAAGACGCTGAAGGTTGAAGGAAAAGCCGTGATTCACGGGCTGCTGCTGGACGCCAGTTACTGGCATATTGATGGCATAGAGGTTACGGACAAAAGTCTGCGCGTGCAGGGTAGCCATAACCTGATTGAGAACGTTGTCGCTTATCGTAACGATGATACCGGGATTCAAATTTCCTCTCCGGCAAATGTTGGCCGACCGCTATGGGCCAGCTATAACCGGGTGGTCAATTCAGAGTCCTTTAGTAATGAAGATCCTGGGAAAATTAACGCTGATGGCTTCGCGGTGAAGATGCGCGTAGGGGAGGGAAATCGGCTGGAGGGTTGTTATTCGCACGATAATATCGATGACGGATTCGATCTGTTTAACAAGATTGAAGACGGCGCTAACGGCGTTGTGGTGATCGAGAATTCAATTGCCCGCAATAACACCAGCAACGGCTTTAAGCTCGGCGGAGAAGGGCAGCCGGTTGCTCATGAGGTACGTAACAGCATCGCCATCGGCAACCATCTGGACGGTTTTACCGACAACTTTAACCCCGGCAAGCTGGTGGTGGAAAATAACGTCGCGGTGGATAACCAGCGCTTCAACTATATCTTCCGCCCAAGCCCTTATGGGGCACCGGATACGCAAGGCGTGTTTAGCGACAACCTTTCGCTACGAACTCAGCCGGGGAAATATGATGATGCCGTGGTCGGTAACATCGACGACAGCAACTACTTTATCCACGGCGGTAAAAGTATCAATACTAAAGGGCAAAGCATCAACAGCGCCGATTACCAGACGCTGACGCTGCCGGATCCGCTGCTACGCAATGCGGACGGGAGTTTCAATACCGGTAACTTCCTTAACCGCAACTAATCTCACCATAAAAAACAAAGGTCGCCGGAGGGCGACCTTATCACTTTCTTTCCTGCCTCACACCGCATGTGTTGTCGTTTTAGTTAGCGGTACAGCGCAAGTGCAGTCTGGAGAGACTTGCTTCTTAGTTGTTGAAAGTACCAAAAGTAATGTTCATAGCACTGAAGAAAGCGACGATTTTATTGATCAGTTTCATGATGTCTTCCTGAATAGCGATTATGTTTTGATGGATTATTTTTATGTGACTTACATCACAAAAACAAGTCTACGCTTCATTGTTTAATCGATCAACAAAAATGAGACATTAGTCACAAAATTTTAAACCTGCTTTTTAGTTTCGCTATTTATGAAACGGTTCCATAAAAAAAGCCAGCCTGGAAAGCAGACTGGCTTTTTGACTTGCAAGCCGGTGTTACATCGCTTTTTTGGTCAACTCGATAACGCGCAGTTTGGCGATCGCTTTGGCCAGTTCCGCAGACGCCTGAGCGTAATCCACGTCACCGTGAGAGCTCTTAATGTGCTCTTCGGCCTTACGCTTCGCTTCCAGAGCTCGCGCTTCGTCGAGATCCTGGCCACGAATTGCCGTATCAGCCAGAACGGTCGTGCTACCGGGCTGCACTTCAAGAATGCCGCCTGACAGATAGATAAACTCTTCATGACCGTGCTGCTTAACGATGCGAATCATACCAGGCTTAATGGCGGTGAGCAGCGGCGCATGCCCCGGGTAAATACCCAGTTCACCTTCACTACCCGTTACCTGGATTTTCTCGACCAGACCAGAGAACATCTGTTGCTCTGCGCTGACGACGTCCAGGTGGTAAGTCATTGCCATATCACCCTCCGATTAAGGCGTTAAAGTTTTTTGGCTTTTTCCACGGCTTCGTCGATAGAACCGACCATGTAGAACGCCTGCTCCGGCAGGTGATCGTATTCGCCTTCCATGATGCCCTTAAAGCCACGGATGGTGTCTTTCAGGGAGACGTATTTGCCCGGAGAACCGGTAAATACTTCCGCCACGAAGAACGGCTGGGACAGGAAGCGCTGGATCTTACGTGCGCGCGCTACCACCAGTTTGTCTTCTTCAGACAGTTCATCCATCCCCAGGATGGCGATAATGTCTTTCAGTTCCTGGTAACGCTGCAGAATGGACTGTACGCCACGCGCGGTGTCGTAGTGCTCCTGACCAACAACCAGCGGGTCCAGCTGACGGCTGGTGGAATCCAGCGGGTCAACGGCCGGGTAGATACCCAGAGAGGCGATCTGACGGCTCAGTACCACGGTTGCGTCAAGGTGCGCAAAGGTGGTGGCTGGAGACGGGTCAGTCAAGTCATCCGCAGGTACGTATACCGCCTGAACGGAGGTGATAGAACCGGTTTTGGTGGAGGTGATACGTTCCTGCAGAACGCCCATCTCTTCCGCCAGGGTCGGCTGGTAACCTACCGCTGAAGGCATACGGCCCAGCAGAGCGGATACTTCCGTACCGGCCAGGGTGTAACGATAGATGTTATCAACGAACAGCAGAACGTCACGACCTTCGTCACGGAACTTCTCAGCCATGGTCAGGCCGGTCAGCGCAACGCGCAGACGGTTTCCCGGCGGCTCGTTCATCTGGCCATACACCAGGGATACTTTGTCGATAACGTTGGAGTCGGTCATTTCGTGGTAGAAGTCGTTACCCTCACGAGTACGTTCACCTACGCCCGCAAACACGGAGTAACCGGAGTGCTCGATCGCGATGTTACGGATCAGCTCCATCATGTTTACGGTTTTACCTACGCCCGCACCGCCGAACAGACCGACTTTACCGCCCTTCGCGAACGGACACATCAGGTCGATAACTTTAATGCCGGTTTCCAGCAGTTCCTGAGAACTTGACAGCTCTTCATAGGAAGGCGCTGCGCGGTGGATAGCCCAACGCTCTTCTTCACCGATGTCGCCTTTCATGTCTACCGGTTGACCCAGTACGTTCATGATACGACCCAGCGTTGCTTTACCGACCGGGACTTCGATCGGGTGCTCAAGATCTTTGACATCCAGACCACGACGCAGACCGTCGGAAGACCCCATCGCGATGGTACGAACAATACCGCCGCCAAGCTGCTGCTGAACTTCCAGCACCAGATTCTCACTACCATTTTGTACCTCAAGAGCCTCGTACACGCGCGGTACGGCATCCTGAGGGAATTCGACGTCGACCACGGCGCCGATTACCTGGACAATTTTTCCAGTAGCCATCTTGAATCCTCTACGAATTAACCTGGTTATACCGCGGATGCTCCACCGACGATCTCGGTGAGTTCCTGAGTAATGCTGGCCTGACGAGCTTTGTTGTATACCAACTGCAGCTCTTTAATCAGGCTGCCGCCATTGTCGGTCGCGGCTTTCATCGCCACCATACGTGCGGCCTGCTCGCTGGCCAGGTTTTCTACCACGCCCTGATAAACCTGAGATTCCACATAACGACGCAGGAGGGTATCCAGCAGCGCTTTCGGATCGGGTTCGTACAGGTAATCCCAGGATTTACGCTTCAACTCACCATCTTCTGATGCCGGTAACGGCAGCAACTGAGTAATGGTTGGAACCTGAGACATGGTGTTAATAAATTTGTTGCTGACAATATACAGCTTGTCCAGACGGCCTTCATCATAGGCCTGCAACATCACTTTTACCGGACCGATCAGTTCGGACAGGGATGGGTTATCTCCCATACCTGTCACCTGGGCGACAACATTACCGCTAACAGAATTAAAGAACGACACGCCTTTAGAGCCAATCATTGCGAGTTCGCACTGAACGCCTTTATCGGACCATGCTTTCATTTCCGCCAGCAGCTTTTTGAACAGGTTAATGTTCAAGCCACCACACAGACCACGGTCGGTAGACACCACCAGGTAGCCCACGCGTTTAACGTCGCGTTCTTCCAGGTACGGGTGCTTATATTCCAGATTGCCGTTCGCAAGGTGACCAATCACTTTGCGCATAGTATCTGCATAAGGACGGCTGGCCGCCATACGCTCCTGCGATTTACGCATTTTGGAAGCGGCGACCATTTCCATCGCTTTAGTGATCTTTTGCGTGTTCTGGACGCTTGCGATCTTACTACGTATCTCTTTTGCGCCGGCCATGAGCTTCTCCTCAATGCCTTGCGGCCTGCCCTAAAGCAAGCCGCCAGACGTTACCAGGATTGGGTTGCTTTGAAGGAATCGAGGATGCCTTTCAGCTTACCTTCGATTTCGTCGTTATAGCCACCGGACTGGTTGATCTCTTGCATCAACGGAGCGTGATCACGGTCAACGTAAGCCAGCAGAGCGGCTTCGAAGCTACCGATTTTCGCCAGCTCGACATCCGCCAGATAACCACGTTCTGCAGCAAACAGAACCAGAGACTGCTGCGCAACGGACATCGGCGCATACTGTTTCTGTTTCAGCAGTTCAGTCACTTTCTGACCGTGGTCAAGCTGTTTACGGGTTGCATCGTCAAGGTCAGATGCAAACTGGGAGAACGCTGCCAGTTCACGATACTGCGCCAGTGCGGTACGGATACCACCGGACAGTTTCTTCATGATCTTGGTCTGCGCTGCACCACCGACACGGGAAACGGAGATCCCCGGGTTAACCGCAGGACGAATACCGGAGTTGAACAGGTTGGTTTCCAGGAAGATCTGACCATCAGTAATAGAAATTACGTTGGTCGGAACGAACGCGGAAACGTCACCCGCCTGGGTTTCGATAATCGGCAGCGCGGTCAGAGAACCGGTTTTCCCTTTCACTTCACCTTTGGTGAAAGCTTCAACGTACTCGACGTTAACACGTGCAGCACGCTCCAGCAGACGAGAGTGGAGGTAGAATACGTCGCCCGGGAATGCTTCACGTCCAGGCGGACGGCGCAGCAGCAGGGAGATCTGACGGTAAGCAACAGCCTGTTTCGACAGGTCGTCATAAATAATCAGCGCATCTTCACCACGATCGCGGAAATATTCACCCATTGAGCAACCGGCATACGGCGCCAGGTACTGCAGTGCGGCAGATTCAGATGCGGTAGCAACCACAACGATGGTGTTAGCCAGCGCGCCGTGTTCTTCCAGTTTACGCACCACGTTAGAAATGGTGGACGCTTTCTGACCGATAGCCACGTAGACACACTTGATGCCGGAATCACGCTGGTTGATGATGGCGTCGATTGCCAGCGCGGTTTTACCGGTCTGACGGTCGCCGATGATCAGTTCACGCTGACCACGACCGATTGGGATCATGGAGTCGACGGCTTTATAACCTGTCTGCACCGGCTGATCGACTGACTGACGTTCGATAACGCCCGGCGCGATAGCTTCAACGGCGGAGAAACCGTCGTGCTCAACCGGACCTTTACCGTCGATTGGCGCGCCCAGGGTGTTAACCACGCGGCCCAGCAGGCCACGACCAACCGGAACTTCCAGGATACGACCAGTACATTTAACCTTCATGCCTTCGGCAAGGTCAGCGTACGGACCCATCACAACCGCGCCGACGGAGTCGCGCTCCAGGTTCAGTGCGATAGCGTAACGGCTACCCGGTAGGGCAATCATTTCACCCTGCATACAATCGGCCAGGCCGTGAATGCGGATAACACCGTCACTTACAGAAACAATAGTACCTTCGTTGTGAGCCTCGCTCACAACATTGAACTGAGCAATGCGCTGCTTGATCAGTTCGCTGATTTCGGTGGAATTCAGTTGCATGCTCCAGTCCCCTTAAGACTGCAAGACGTCTGCAAGGCGTTCAAGACGGCCGCGTACGCTACCATCAATGACCATATCACCCGCACGGATGATAACGCCTGCCATTACAGACTTATCGATTTTGCAATTCAGCTTAACTTTGCGTGACAGACGTTTTTCCATCGCGCTGGCGATCTTCGCAAGCTGTTCTTCACTCATTTGGGTGGCAGAAATAACCTCTACCTCAGCGGTTGCCTCACTGGCAGCGCGCAGATGAATGAACTGCTCAAGAACATCAGGGAGCGCATTCAGACGACCATTCTCAGCCATCACCCGAATCAGGTTTTGACTATTTTCGTCCAGTTGCTCACCACAAACCGCGATAAACGCATCAGAGAGCGTTTCCGGCGCCAGCGCGCCAGAGAGTAGCTCTGCCATTTGTTCGTTTTTAGTCACTTCAGCGGCAAACGCCAGCATATCCTGCCAGCGCTCGACGCTTTGGTGTTCGACGGCAAAGTCAAAAGCTGCTTTGGCGTAGGGGCGAGCTACCGTTACAAATTCAGACATCAGCCCCTCCCTCCTTACAGTTCAGCGACAAGTTTATCCACGATGTCGCTGTTAGCAGCTTCATCCACGGAACGTTCGATGATCTTCTCGGCGCCAGCAACAGCCAGGATAGCAACCTGCTTACGCAGTTCCTCACGAGCACGTTTACGTTCGGCATCAATTTCAGCCTGCGCCTGTGCGACGATCTTAGTGCGTTCCTGTTCTGCTTCAGCTTTCGCTTCGTCCAGAATCTGCGAACGGCGTTTGTTCGCCTGCTCGATGATCACCTGGGCTTCTGCTTTCGCTTTTTTCAGCTGGTCGGTCGCGTTGGCCTGTGCAAGGTCCAAATCTTTCTTAGCGCGTTCTGCAGAAGCTAAACCGTCAGAAATCTCTTTCTGGCGCTTTTCGATGGCTGCCATTAAAGGCGGCCATACATACTTCATGCAGAACCATACGAAGAGAACAAACGCGATGGCCTGGCCGAGGATTGTTGCGTTCATATTCACAGCACAATACCTCTTAAAAAATTACTCTGTGGCTTAGGTTTCTTTCGAACAACTTACTACGCGACGGCGAACATCACGTACAGACCCAGACCTACAGCGATCATCGGGATAGCATCCACCAGACCCATAACGATAAAGAACTGAGTACGCAGCAGAGGAATCAGATCCGGCTGACGCGCGGCGCCTTCCAGAAATTTACCCCCGAGGATGCCGATACCGATCGCAGCACCGATTGCCGCCAGACCCATCATCACAGCGGCAGCCATGTACAGCAGATCCATATTCAGGTTTTCCATGACAGTCTCCAGTTTGTTTCAGTTAAAACGTAGTATGTTGGTAAAAAATCAATGCTCTTCAGATGCCATCGACAGATAAACGATCGTCAGAACCATGAAAATGAAGGCTTGCAGCGTAATAATCAGGATGTGGAAAATGGCCCACGGCACATTCAGAATCCACTGTGACCACCACGGCAACAGACCAGCAATCAGAATGAAAATCAGCTCACCGGCATACATATTGCCGAACAGTCGCAGACCCAATGATACAGGTTTAGACAGCAGGCTTACCCCTTCAAGGATTAAGTTGACAGGAATGAACGCCCAGTGATTGAACGGCTGCAGAGTCAGTTCTTTAACGAACCCGCCCACGCCTTTCATTTTGATGCTGTAGAAAAGAATCAGGATAAACACGCCCAGCGCCATCGACAGAGTGATGTTGACGTCAGCGGACGGTACGACACGCAATGACGGCAGACCAATCCAGTGCTCAGCGATGTACGGCAGCAGGTCGATTGGCAGCAAATCCATCAGGTTCATCAGGAATACCCAGACGAACACGGTAAGAGCCAGCGGCGCAATGACCTTGCTCTTGCCATGGTACATATCTTTGACGCTGCCATGGACGAAGCCGATGATCATCTCAATAAAGGTCTGAAACTTGCCAGGAACGCCGGTTGTCGCCTTTTTCGCCACGCTGCGGAACATAAACAGGAACAACAGACCGAGCACCACTGAGAAAAACATGGAGTCAATGTTGAGCGTCCAGAAGGTGGCCGGGGCGTTATGCGGATCCACCAGCGAGAATGTACGCAGGTCCAGCTGAAGGTTCTTCAGGTGATGTCCTATGTAATCCTGCGGCGTCATATTTTCTGAAGCCATGATGCCTTTTACCCTTTGTTGTTAATTACAGCTGGCGCCAGAACTTGTACCACCAGCACCAAAACCCACGTCACTATCAGCGGCAAAAATGCCACGTTGAAAACCGCCAGCGCCACCACCAGAAGGGTGAAGGTCAGCAACACCTTGCAGGCTTCGCCGAAAGCGAAGGTCCAGGCCACACGGCCTTTAACAGGTGTATGTGCCTGATGACGCCAGGCAAAAATCATAAAAATTACATTTGGCAACACAATCGCCAAACCTCCGCTAACGGCGGAGATGCCCCAGAAAGGGTCTTTGAGGCTAAACAGCAGTCCACTTGCCATTACCGCCAGTAACTGAATAAACAGAAGCTTACGAGCAACGTTTCGACTCAAGAGCGACACAGACATCACGTTTTTACTCCTGCTCCCTTTGAGGTATGTCGCGTGTCGTATAAAACGTCCTTTGAGGCGAAGAGTCAAGCATCAAAAAGCGGACAAATTATACGGTGACGCCTCGTGATTTCAAACAATAAGTAGCAAAATAGTGAATAAATGTTTAATTATCTTCCGACTGACAACTTTTCCTGAATTTCATCAATCTGTGAGCACGGGTACAAAACCGCAAACAACGCGAAAACACGGCAATTAAAGCGTGCTTTAGATCACATAATAAACATTGAGCTTATCGTTGAATTAATTCTGTACATAAAACGCATTTTTTCATCCTTTTGATAATCAACATAAAAATCAGGTATTTTTTCTAAAACAACACCATATACAATAAAAACCTTTCATTGACATCCATAATAATTTTTTAACATCACTATGGGCTGCAATCTCCTTGATTTTTAGCATACTGATATTTTCAATGTTGACTATTTAGTGTGTAAAGCAGGTGACAAAGTTAACCGAAAGAAAAGGCGTAGTAAAAGCAAGGTTAAAGCGTCTTCAGTAATCCTCTGCCGAAACCAGTATTTCTGTAACATGCATAATCCGGCTTTTTGTCACATCTTTTGATAAAAATTAAATTTTTTTTGCCTGAATCACGACCAGGTGACGCGCCCCTTCCAGTTGCGGAACATGTAGCTCACGAACCTCATTAACGGTATATCCCTGAGGCAGATTTGCCATTTCATCTTCCTGCGCTAATCCCTTGAGCGCATAGAAAAGTCCGTTCTCAGCAGGCAAATGCTTGCACCAGCTCACCATGTCAGCTAGCGACGCAAATGCCCGGCTAATCACACCATCAAACGGCGGTTCAGCCGGGAAGGCTTCTACACGGCTTTGCACCGGGGTGATGTTATCCAGCTTTAACTCATGCTGTACCTGCCGCAGGAAACGCACGCGCTTACCGAGACTGTCCAGCAAGGTAAAGTGGGACTCAGGACGCACAATAGCCAGCGGGATCCCCGGTAACCCAGGCCCGGTACCCACATCAATAAAACGTGTCCCTTTAAGGTAGGGTGCAACGACGATGCTATCGAGAATATGGCGCACCAGCATCTCGTTCGGATCGCGAACGGACGTCAGGTTGTAGGCTTTGTTCCACTTATTCAACATGCCCACGTAGGCCACCAATTGGTTTTTCTGGTGATCGGTAAGCGTAATACTCGCTTCGTCAAGCAGGCGAGAAAGTTTATTGAGCACGGTCAGTACCTGTCTAAAAATAATGAGCCCGGAGGCGATACGCTGACCGGGCTGAGAAATGAATCGGGCGGATACCGGATACGTTATCCGCTTAATGTATCGTTCAGGGAAAGATCAGGCGCTGCGACGCAGCATTCCCTGCTTTTTCAGCCACACCAACAAAATGGAGATTGCCGCCGGGGTGATCCCGGAAATGCGCGATGCCTGTCCTATCGAAGATGGCTTATGATCGTTCAATTTAGCAATCACCTCGTTCGACAGTCCGTTAACCAGCCGATAATCAAGAGTGGCTGGCAATAAAGTATTTTCATTACGCTGCTGTTTTTCGATCTCATCCTGCTGACGCGCGATATAGCCTTCGTATTTTACCTGAATTTCCACCTGCTCAGCCGCCTGCTGATCGTCAAGACCCGGCGAAAACGGCGACAGTTGCACCAGCTGTTCGTAGGTCATCTCCGGACGACGGAGCAAATCTTCGCCGTTGGCTTCGCGAGACAAAGGCGCTGTCAGATGAGCGTTAACTTCCGCTGCGCTCTCCGCCTGAGGATTAACCCAGCTTGCTTTCAGGCGCTGACGTTCACGCTCAATGCGTTCCAGTTTTTCGTTAAAGCGCGCCCAGCGTTCATCATCCACCAGACCCAGTTCACGCCCTACTTCGGTCAGACGCAGATCGGCGTTATCTTCACGCAGCATCAGGCGGTATTCCGCACGGGAGGTAAACATGCGGTACGGTTCTTTGGTACCCAGCGTGCAAAGATCGTCCACCAGCACGCCGAGGTAAGCCAGAGAACGCGCAGGCGCCCAGCCCTCCTTTTCAGCGGACAGACGGGCGGCGTTCAGGCCAGCAAGCAGGCCTTGCGCGGCCGCTTCTTCGTAACCTGTCGTGCCGTTGATTTGCCCGGCGAAGAATAAACCCTGGATAAATTTGCTCTCCAGCGTTGGTTTCAGGTCCCGCGGATCGAAGAAATCGTACTCAATGGCATAACCAGGGCGAACGATTTTCGCATTTTCCATTCCCTGCATTGAGCGAACGATCTGCATCTGCACATCGAACGGCAGACTGGTGGAGATACCGTTCGGGTAAATTTCGTTAGAGGTCAGCCCTTCCGGCTCAAGGAAAATCTGATGCTGATTACGATCGGCAAAACGCATCACTTTATCTTCGATCGACGGGCAATAACGTGGGCCAATGCCTTCGATCACGCCGGCGTACATTGGGCTACGATCAAGATTATTGCGGATAACGTCATGGGTTTTTTCGTTAGTATGCGTGATGTAGCACGGTACCTGGCGCGGATGCCGGGAAGCATCCCCCATAAACGAGAAAACCGGCACTGGATTATCACCGTGCTGCTGTGCCAGAACGCTGAAATCAATGGTGCGTGCGTCAATACGCGGTGGTGTCCCGGTTTTCAGACGGCTGACGCGCAGCGGAAGTTCACGCAGACGGCGAGATAACGGGATCGACGGCGGATCACCGGCGCGACCGCCGCTATAGTTATCCAGACCGATATGGATCTTGCCGTCGAGAAACGTCCCGACGGTAAGAACAACGGCTTTAGCGCGGAATTTGAGCCCCATTTGGGTCACGGCGCCCACGACGCGATCGTTCTCAACAATCAGATCTTCAACCGCCTGCTGGAAGATCATCAGGTTCGGCTGATTCTCCAGCGCCGTACGTATCGCCTGCCGATATAACACGCGATCCGCCTGCGCGCGGGTTGCACGAACAGCCGGACCTTTGCTTGCGTTTAGTATCCTAAACTGGATACCCGCCTGATCGATGGCTTTTGCCATCAGCCCGCCGAGTGCATCCACTTCTTTTACCAGGTGTCCCTTCCCAATACCGCCAATTGCCGGGTTGCAGCTCATTTGCCCCAGCGTGTCGATATTGTGTGTCAAAAGCAGGGTCTGTTGCCCCATACGCGCTGCGGCCATTGCGGCCTCAGTGCCTGCATGACCCCCGCCAATGATGATGACGTCAAAAGGATCCTGATAAAACATGTGGTATGCCTCGCATAAAGCGGTTTGAAAATGGATTGAAGCCCGGGCCGTGGATTCTACTCAACTTTCACCTTCGGAGAAAGCGCCGGGATCCTGAGTATTAAAAAGAAGATCTTTTATTTAGAGATCTGTTTTATTGTGATCTCTTATTAGGATCGACTCATGTTGTGGATAAGTCAGATCCGTGATGTAAGATCAAACGCTTAAGAAGGATCACTATCTGTGAATGATCGGTGATCCTGGTCCGTATAAGCTGGGATCAAAATGAATGGTTATACACAGCACAAAAAACAATCTACGGTTATACTTGGATAACTACCGGTTGTTCCAAGCTTTTAAGCATGGTTATCCACAGAAAAAAATAGGATCTTTACATTTCTCAGAGCAAATTCTTCCAGGATCCCAGCCAAATCTCAGCCGGATCTTCAGGAATCTCGTGTTCGAGGACGTTAATCTTCAGCGTTTCGCCGATCTGTTTTGCTCCGCAGGCTTTGAGCGCTGTTTCGAGCTTATCAATCGCCCCGCAGAAGGTATCGTATTCACGGCTACCGATGCCGACCGCGCCAAAATGGAGCGCAGAAAGATCGACCTGCTTCTCCAGTAACGCTTCGTAAAATGGCACCAGGTTATCGGGAATATCGCCAGCCCCGTGGGTTGAAGAGATAACCAGCCAGATCCCTTCTGCTTGCAGATCCTCAATCAATGGACCGTGCTGAATAGTCGTGTTGTGACCAGCCTCTTCAAGCTTTTCCGCCAGATGTTCTGATACATATTCCGCACTACCCAAGGTGCTACCGCTGATAAGAGTAATGTCTGCCATGATCGCCCCTCAACTATTCAGAGTGGCGTATTGTACGCTGTGTGAGAGTTGGGATCTACCTGTGGAAAAATGTGGGATTAAAAGGCCCGATCAGGGGCGAATGGTACGCATAATCGGGTTCTGCAGGACGATCAATGTTTCAGTGGACTGAATTTCATCAATTGTTTGGATCTTGTTGATAAGTACATGTTGAAGGGCATCGATCGATCGGCACATCACTTTTATAAAGATGCTGTAGTGGCCGGTGGTGTAATACGCTTCCGTTACTTCATCCAGGCTATTCAGTTTTGCCAGGGCGGAAGGATAATCTTTCGCGCTCTTCAGAATGATACCGATAAAGCAACCCACGTCGTAACCCAGCTGTTTTGGACTGACATCTATACGGGCGCCGGTAATGATCCCCGCCTGCTTCATTTTCTCTACCCGGACGTGAATGGTTCCTGGACTGACGCCAAACTGTTTTGCCAGTTCTGCATAGGCAGTGCGCGCGTTGGCCATTAAGGCTTCGAGGATGCCGCGATCCAGATTGTCGATCTGATAATTTTCCATAGCTTTTTCTTATGAAGTTTGATGGATCACTCTATTTTAGCGCTATATTTTAATGGATTAAAACTATGATGACCTTTTTGTTGTTGGATTATTGAATTGTATCGCGCTTTTGTTGCTTAATCAGTGGCAACAGGACGCAGGAGTTATAAATAATGAAAACCGCATATATCGCCAAACAACGACAGATTAGTTTCGTTAAGTCTCACTTTTCCCGTCAGCTTGAAGAGAAGCTCGGCCTGATTGAAGTCCAGGCGCCAATCTTAAGCCGTGTGGGAGACGGGACCCAGGATAACCTTTCTGGTTGCGAGAAAGCGGTGCAGGTGAAAGTGAAAACGCTGCCAGATGCCCGGTTTGAAGTGGTTCATTCACTGGCGAAGTGGAAGCGTCAAACCCTGGGACAACATGATTTCAGTGCGGGAGAAGGGCTGTACACGCACATGAAAGCCCTTCGCCCCGATGAAGACCGGTTAACCGCCATCCATTCCGTTTACGTTGATCAGTGGGACTGGGAGCGCGTAATGGGCGACGAAGAACGCCACTGCGGAACGTTGAAATCAACCGTTGCCGCGATCTATGCCGGGATCAAAGCTACCGAAGACGCCGTCAGTAAAGAATTTGGCCTCAAGCCGTTTCTGCCGGAGACGATCCAGTTTGTCCATAGCCAGGAGCTTTTAAGCCGCTACCCGGAGCTTGACGCTAAAGGCCGCGAGCGGGCAATCGCCAAAGAGCTTGGGGCTGTATTCCTGATGGGGATTGGCGGTAAGCTGTCTGACGGCAAGCGTCACGACGTTCGCGCGCCGGATTATGATGACTGGAGTACGCCGACGACGGAAGGTTTTGCTGGTCTGAACGGTGATATTCTGGTGTGGAACCCGGTTCTGGAAGATGCATTCGAACTCTCTTCCATGGGGATTCGCGTGGATGCTGAGGCGCTGAAACGCCAGCTTGCCATCACCGGTGATGAGGATCGCCTGCTGCTGGACTGGCATCAGGCGCTACTGCGCGGAGAAATGCCGCAGACTATCGGCGGCGGCATTGGCCAGTCTCGCCTGACCATGCTGCTTCTGCAGCTTGAGCATATTGGTCAGGTCCAGTGCGGCGTATGGCCGCAGCAGGTTCGTCAAAGCGTTACCGCGCTTCTTTAATGACGGCTTAACGTCGCCAGCGTCGCAACAGGCGGCTGCGTAACCCGGTATCAAAGCGCCAGATATGGTCGAAAATGCGCATAATGCCGGGCTTACCGTGTACTGACATCGCAACCGCATGGAAACGGTGCTGATATTTACGCTGTAGCTCTCCCACTTTATTGATTACCTCATCCGGCAAGCGCTGGGCGATAAAATCGGAAATGACTACCGCATCAGCGTCCACCCATTGCGGGTTTTGCATTCGCTCAATAATGGCCCGCAAGCAACTGGCCAGATCAGTACCCCCCCGAAAACGCTGGCTTAAAAAGCGGATCGCCTGTTCCAGGCCCTGCGGGCTGGTGAGTTCGTAATGCACTACTTCGCTGGAAAACAGCATAATAAAGCAGCGGCGGTTATCCGCCAGCGCAACGCGCATCAGCGCCAGGCAAAACGCTTTCGCGCACTGTTCATTAAACCCTCCCATAGAACCGGAAGTATCGACGCAGACGATAAACGGTCCGCGCGGTTGTTCATCGACGTCCTGGCGAGTGACCGGGCGCTCGGTGATTTTTTCCTTCCATGCATCGCCGTGTAGTCGATAGGTCAGCAGTTGCTTTTCCACCAGCTTACGGTAGAACTCAAATTCCAGTTCGGTAATGCCAAGCGTCGCCAGCTCCGGCGGCAGCAAACGCAGAATATCATCGCTCTGCTGAAGTCCGTCGATCTGCTCTGGCACGGTGGCTGGCTCGCGTACCAGACGGCGGAAAGTTTCCATCGGCGCATCTTTTTTGGGCACCATTTTCGCTTCACGTGCGCGACCCAATTGCTCGGCCAACTGCATGAGTTCAGGTTGTTGAGTTAAAAAATCACCATAGCGAACGATCAACTGATAATCCCCACGCTTCAGTTCTCCGGCGCTCATATCCCACAGATGTCCGGCGGCGTTATCATTTTCCACCAGCACCGGCTCCAGTTGTCCGCTGAGGGTCATTCGTTCCTGAACTTCGCTTAGCAGTTGCTCGCGCTCTTCATCCAGCAACTGCTGATTGAGAGAGGTTGCCTGCACCACCAGACTCAGACGCCAGCGCTGGAGAAAGAGCGTATGTAATGACGGGGTAAACGTGGGGTTGTTCGCCACCAGTTGCTGCGCCTGGGCGGCAAAAGGGGAGTGAAGCTTGTCCAGTTGGTTCAGGATTTGCGGGAGCTGGACGATGAACTGCGAGGTGGAAAGCCGTTGAGATTGTTGATAACACTGAACTTCCGCATCCAGTTCGGCGGGAATGTGAGTTTCTTTTAGCCGCGATTTAATCGTTTCACGCCAGCGGGGAATGTCGTCCGCGATGATATTTTTAAGCCGAGGAAATTTTTCAAAGAAAACGGCTAACTGAGGTGCCGCCAGCAGCGCCAACAGCATCTCATCGATCATTCCCTCTTCGCCGACTGCCAGCATGACATTCAGCATGTCCAGCGTCATGACTGGCGCGCCTGTTTAATCTGCGTCCCGACGTCCTGCAGGCTGGCTTCAATTCGCCCCAGCCACTCACCGGGAATAAACAGACACTTTTGTTGTTCACTGAATCGGTGATGCTGTTGATGCCACTCGTCATCCAGTGCTTCTAACTGCTGCCTGATTTCGGTCGGCATATTTTCCTGCGATTCGCTGCCGGGCAGAGAGAGACGCGACCCCTGTAAACTGACATCGCGTACGACGAGGTGCTGGCTGGTATCGACATCCATATTCAACGGCTGGGCAAAACCAATACCGTTGAGTTTACCGCGGATCTCACCGCCTTTTTCCAGCCAATGGGATAGCTCGTCACGGACAAATGTAATATGAATAACGTCCAGATCGTGTAGTTTGAGCGGCTGCTGGAGGAGCAGCGTTAAGGTGGCATCCTGCACAGACGCAGGCAGTTCATAATGGGGTTTACGGCTAAACATTCCGCCCAGGCGCGTTACCTTCAGCGCGGTTTTGTCGCTGTGCTGTTGCTGAAGCTGAATACGCCTTTGGAGAATCGCCCCCAGTCGGGTAAGCATCGCCTGCTGCTGCCAGGCGTGGCTGGTCATTAAGGTTTCCAGCTGCGCGGACATCAGATTCATGGTTTCAATATTGTGCCACAGGCAATCTTTTAACAGGATCAGGTCGACAGGCGCAATCGCATCGCGGCCGCTAAAGTAGGCGCTGGCCTGCAGCAGGCGGATGGCTTTTTTCCAGCGACGATCTGAAACGTAAGGCGCATTTGGCAGCGTATCCAGTTGCTGGCGCAGCTGGAAAATCAGTTCAAAAACGCTGTCCGGTAGCTTGACGTTGCCGATATCCTGTTGCCACTGCCGGAACTCTTCGTCGCTGACCTGCAAATTAGCCGGAACGGGATTGTTGTTCTCATCCTGCTGGCTTATCAGCATTGAACGGAAGTTGGTTTTGTCCTGTACCTTATCGAGCCACAAACGGATGAGCAGACGATCGTAGAGAGCTTCGAGGCTGTTGTCTGCTTCAGGTAATTCGTTCGATGCCGCCACCAGCAGGCGCATGGGGATTTTTTTCTCGGTCGCGCCATTGCGGAAATGACGTTCGTTTATCGCCGTAAGCAGCGTGTTAAGGATCGCCGGACCGGCTTTCCAGATTTCATCGAGAAAAACAATTTCGGCTTCCGGCAGGTACCCCGTGGTTAAACGTTCGTAGCGGCCTTCATCTTTCAGCGCCTGGATGGAGAGCGGGCCAAAGACTTCTTCCGGCGTCGAGAAGCGGGTCATCAGATATTCAAACGCGCGGGCTTGCTGAAAAGCAAACTTGAGGCGACGGGCTATCAGGCTTTTGGCGATACCCGGCGGGCCCAGCAGAAAAACGCTCTCGCCGCTTAGCGCAGCAAGCAGGCAAAGCCGTATTGCATGGCTGCGTTCAAAGAGTCCATTTTCAAGAGCGGCGCTGAGACGGGAAATTCTTTCTGCCAGTAAATGTGATTGAGCCATAATTGAGTTGCGTGCTTTTCAGGATGTCGTTGTTGAGTCGAGTATAGATGCTTGATCAGGGGTGGTAATAGACCGAAGAATCCATTTATTTTCTTTGCTTCAGGTTAAGATGATGTCGGTTAGGGGTACGATTCAGCAAATAATCGTGCATACTGTGCGCTTTTTGTGGGCCAAGGGATCAGGAACACATCTGTTTGATATACACAAAATTGTTCAGGATGCGTCAAGGCGGCAAGGGATGAATTCTTCGGAGCGTCATAAAGATGACCTCGGGTTTCTGAGCGCAGCTAACGCAGAGGCAGCCTGAACAGTGCTGTGTATAAACGAAAAGACTAGTCTATGAGCTCTGATAATAAGCAATCGTTGTCGGCAATAACGCTGGCGGCAATCGGCGTGGTATACGGCGATATCGGTACCAGCCCACTGTATACACTTCGTGAATGTCTGTCTGGTCAGTTTGGCTTCGGCGTGGAGCATGATGCTGTTTTTGGCTTCCTGTCGCTCATTTTCTGGCTATTAATTCTCACCGTATCGCTCAAATATATTACCTTCGTTATGCGGGCGGATAATGCCGGTGAAGGTGGAATACTGACGTTAATGTCTTTGGCGGGACGAAATACGTCTGCCCGAACGACATCCGTTCTGGTGATCCTCGGGCTTATCGGTGGGAGTTTTTTTTATGGTGAGGTGGTGATTACTCCTGCTATCTCTGTGATGTCGGCGATAGAGGGGCTGGAAATTATCGCCCCGGATCTGGATACCTGGGTTGTCCCCATATCCATTATCGTCCTGACGCTGCTGTTTGTTATTCAAAAACACGGCACCAGTATGGTGGGCAAGCTGTTCGCGCCGATCATGCTAATCTGGTTCCTGCTGCTGGCAGTGCTTGGCGCGCGTAGCATCTTTGCTAATCCGGTCGTTCTGCAGGCGCTAAACCCCTACTGGGCGGTTCACTTCTTCCTCGAATATAAAACTGTCTCCTTTGTGGCGCTGGGCGCGGTGGTTCTGTCGATTACCGGTGTGGAGGCGCTTTATGCCGATATGGGGCATTTCGGTAAATTACCTATTCGCCTGGCGTGGTTTTCGGTGGTGTTACCTTCTCTGGTGCTAAACTATTTTGGCCAGGGCGCGCTGTTGTTAAAACATCCGGAAGCGATTAAAAACCCGTTTTTCCTGCTGGCGCCGGGGTGGGCATTGATTCCGATGCTGATTATCGCCACCCTGGCGACGGTTATCGCCTCTCAGGCGGTTATCTCCGGGGTCTTCTCGCTGACTCGCCAGGCGGTGCGCCTGGGATACCTGTCGCCGATGCGTATTATTCATACATCAGAAATGGAGTCGGGCCAGATTTATATCACGTTTATCAACTGGTTGCTCTATATCTCGGTGGTTATTGTTATTGTTAATTTTGAGCATTCGTCGAATCTGGCTGCCGCATACGGTATTGCGGTTACCGGGACGATGGTGCTGACCACCATTCTGTTCACGACGGTGGCGCGGCAAAACTGGCTCTGGAATAAGTTTGTTGTGGCGCTGTTGCTGCTGGCCTTTATGTGCATTGATGTCCCGCTGTTCTCGGCCAACCTGGATAAAATAGTCTCCGGCGGCTGGCTGCCACTGACGCTTGGTTTAATCATGTTCATCATCATGACCACCTGGAAGAGCGAGCGTTTTCGCCTGCTGCGCCGGATGCATGAGCATGGTAATTCTCTGGAGGCGATGATCTCATCTCTTGAGAAATCGCCGCCGGTGCGCGTACCCGGCACCGCGGTGTACATGTCCCGGGCGCTGAACGTGATTCCTTTTGCCCTGTTGCATAATCTGAAGCATAACAAGGTGCTGCATGAGCGAGTCATTCTGCTGACGCTGCGTACCGAAGATGCGCCATACGTGCATAACGTTCGCCGCGTACAGATCGAGCAAATGTCGCCTTCATTCTGGCGGGTGGTTGCCAGCTACGGCTGGCGCGAAACGCCGAACGTCGAAGAGGTTTTCCACCGTTGCGGGCTGGAAGGTTTGAGCTGCCGGATGATGGAGACCTCCTTCTTTATGTCGCATGAATCGCTGATCATCGGCAAACGCCCCTGGTATCTGCGTCTGCGCGGCAAACTGTATCTTCTGCTGCAGCGCAACGCCCTGCGGGCGCCTGACCAGTTCGAAATTCCGCCTAATCGGGTTATTGAGCTCGGAACCCAGGTTGAGATCTGATTAGTTAAAACCCTTCTTCGTGAAGGGTTTTTGTTATTTGAACTGTTCCCTCTTTCTTTTCTCCCGTGTGCGAAACGTTTCGATAGCGATCACAATTCTCACACTTGCTGATGGTTTTTTGTTTTTGTCGTGCTCATACTTACCTCAGCGAAACGTTTCGCTCGTGGAGTAAAAGAGAAAATGAAAAAAGGTATCGTGCTTAATGCTGATATTTCGTCGGTCATTTCCCGTCTGGGTCATACCGATACGCTGGTGGTTTGTGACGCCGGGTTACCCATTCCCGGCAGCAGCGCGCGTATTGATATGGCATTAACTCACGGGGTGCCCTCCTTTATGCAGGTTCTGGAGGTTGTGACGAGCGAAATGCAGGTTGAAGCGGCTATCCTCGCGGAAGAGATTAAAACGCTTAATCCGCAGCTCCACGCAACGTTGCTCAGCCATCTTGAGCAACTGCAGCAACACCAGGGAAACACCATTGAAATTCGTTACACCAGTCATGAGCAGTTCAAAAAAGAAACCGCGGATAGTCAGGCGGTGATTCGCAGCGGGGAGTGTTCCCCGTATGCGAACATTATTCTCTGCGCCGGCGTCACGTTCTGAGGCCGTTAATATGGAAGCCTTATTGCAATTAAAAGGCATCGATAAAGCCTTTCCTGGCGTCAAGGCGCTTTCCGGCGCTTCGCTAAACGTTTATCCAGGGCGCGTGATGGCGCTGGTCGGGGAGAATGGCGCCGGTAAGTCCACCATGATGAAGGTGCTGACCGGTATCTACTCCCGCGACGCGGGCTCGTTGTTGTGGTTAGGAAAAGAGACCACGTTTAACGGCCCCAAATTCTCTCAGGAAGCCGGTATCGGCATCATTCATCAGGAGCTTAATCTTATCCCGCAACTGACGATTGCTGAGAATATTTTCCTCGGTCGAGAGTTCGTCAATCGCTTTGGCAAAATCGACTGGAAAATGATGTATGCCGAAGCCGACAAGCTGCTGGCGAAGCTGAATTTACGCTTCAACAGCCAAAAGTTGGTGGGCGATCTGTCAATCGGCGATCAACAAATGGTGGAGATCGCTAAAGTACTCAGTTTCGAGTCGAAGGTCATCATTATGGATGAACCGACCGACGCCCTGACCGATACCGAGACCGAATCCCTGTTCCGCGTGATCCGTGAACTGAAATCGCAGGGCCGCGGTATTGTCTATATTTCCCACCGTATGAAAGAGATCTTTGAGATTTGCGATGATGTTACGGTTTTCCGCGACGGGCAGTTTATCGCCGAGCGCGAAGTCGCCAGTCTGAATGAAGATCTGCTGATTGAGATGATGGTGGGTCGCAAGCTGGAAGATCAGTATCCGCATCTGGATAAAGCGCCAGGTGCGGTTCGTCTGAAGGTTGATAACCTGTGTGGTTCGGGTGTGGAAAACATCTCCTTTACGTTGCATCAGGGCGAGATTCTTGGCGTTGCCGGGCTGATGGGCGCGGGGCGTACTGAACTGATGAAGGTGCTGTACGGCGCTCTGCCACGCAGCAGCGGTTCGGTCACGCTTGATGGGCGCGAAGTGGTGACTCGTTCTCCGCAGGATGGCCTGGCGAACGGTATTGTCTACATTTCTGAAGACCGTAAGCGCGATGGCTTAGTGTTGGGCATGTCGGTCAAAGAAAATATGTCCCTCACCGCACTGCGTTACTTCAGCCGCAGTGGGGGGAGCCTCAAACACAAAGATGAACAGCAGGCGGTGAGTGATTTTATCCGTTTGTTTAATGTAAAAACGCCCTCGATGGAGCAGTCCATTGGACTGCTTTCTGGTGGTAACCAGCAGAAGGTCGCGATAGCTCGTGGGCTGATGACCCGCCCGAAGGTGTTGATCCTCGACGAGCCGACTCGCGGTGTGGATGTGGGCGCGAAAAAAGAAATATATCAACTGATTAACCAGTTTAAAGCTGAAGGGCTGAGCATCATTCTGGTCTCTTCGGAGATGCCAGAAGTGCTGGGTATGAGCGATCGCATCATCGTGATGCATGAAGGGCATCTCGGCGGTGAATTCACACGCGAGCAGGCCACTCAGGAAGTATTGATGGCTGCCGCCGTGGGCAAGCTTAACCGAGTGAATCAGGAGTAAAAAAGATGAATAACCCGGCTGTTTCTGGTCGTCGCTATTTCACAAAAGCGTGGCTGATGGAGCAAAAATCGTTGATTGCCCTGTTGGTGCTGATCGCGATTGTTTCCACCATGAGCCCCAACTTTTTTACCGTGAATAACCTGTTCAATATTCTGCAACAAACGTCAGTTAACGCCATTATGGCGGTGGGAATGACGCTGGTTATTCTGACATCAGGTATCGACCTGTCCGTCGGTTCCCTGCTGGCGCTTACCGGGGCGGTAGCCGCATCAATTGTCGGGATTGAGGTTAACGCGCTGGTGGCTGTTGTCGCTGCGCTGGCATTAGGCGCGGCCATCGGCGCAGTCACAGGCGTGATTGTGGCGAAAGGGCGAGTCCAGGCATTTATCGCCACGCTGGTGATGATGCTGCTGTTGCGCGGTGTGACCATGGTTTATACCGATGGTAGCCCGGTAAATACCGGCTTTACCGACAATGCCGATCTGTTTGGCTGGTTCGGGATTGGCCGCCCGCTTGGCATTCCAACCCCGGTGTGGATTATGGCGATTGTTTTTATCGCCGCCTGGTACATGCTGCACCAGACTCGTCTCGGTCGTTATATTTACGCGCTTGGCGGTAATGAGGCAGCAACGCGCCTTTCCGGCATCAGTGTCAATAAAGTCAAAATCATCGTCTATTCTTTATGCGGCATGACCGCTTCGCTGGCCGGAATTATTGAAGTCGCTCGTCTCTCTTCCGCGCAACCGACGGCGGGCACCGGTTATGAACTGGATGCGATAGCTGCGGTTGTGCTCGGCGGTACCAGTCTTTCTGGCGGTAAAGGCCGTATTGTCGGCACGTTAATTGGGGCGTTGATCCTTGGTTTTCTGAACAACGGCCTGAATTTATTAGGTGTTTCATCCTATTACCAGATGATCGTGAAAGCGGTGGTCATTTTGCTGGCGGTACTGGTAGATAACAAGAAGCAGTAACTGAGAACTCTACAGGACATCTTAACTATGAATATGAAAAAACTGGCGACCCTGGTCTCTGCTGTCGCGTTAAGTGCGACCATTAGCGCAAACGCGATGGCCAAAGATACCATCGCTCTGGTTATCTCTACGCTTAACAATCCGTTCTTCGTCTCGCTGAAAGATGGCGCGCAAAAAGAAGCTGACAAACTGGGGTATAACCTGGTGGTGCTGGATTCGCAGAACAACCCGGCAAAAGAACTGGCCAACGTTCAGGATTTAACCGTTCGCGGCACGAAATTGCTGCTGATTAACCCAACGGATTCTGATGCGGTTGGCAACGCTGTGAAGCTGGCGAACCAGGCCAAAATTCCGGTCATCACTCTCGACCGCCAGGCATCAAAAGGCGAAGTGGTTAGCCATATTGCTTCCGATAACGTGCTTGGTGGCAAAATGGCCGGTGACTATATCGCGAAGAAACTTGGCGACAAAGCGAAAATCATTGAATTACAGGGGATTGCGGGGACATCTGCGGCACGCGAACGTGGAGAAGGTTTCCGGCAGGCCGTTGCTGCGCATAAATTTAACGTTCTGGCCAGCCAACCGGCAGATTTTGACCGTACTAAGGGCCTGAACGTTATGCAAAACCTGCTGACGGCGCATCCGGATGTGCAGGCGGTATTTGCCCAGAATGATGAGATGGCGCTGGGCGCCCTGCGTGCGCTGCAAACTGCGGGTAGATCTGATGTGATGGTTGTTGGATTTGATGGTACTGCGGATGGCGAGAAAGCGGTAAAAAGTGGCAAACTGGCTGCGACCATCGCCCAGTTACCGGAACAGATCGGCGTGAAGGGTGTTGAGATTGCCGATAAAGTGCTGAAGGGCGAAAAAGTGGATGCCAGCTACCCGGTTGAGTTGAAACTGGTCATTAAGCAATAATGTGTTATTCGGGCTGGTGACAGTCCGAGGGACAACATAATAAAGAAAAGCAGGGCATGCGCCACCGGGTTCCGGTGGCGCGCTTCCCGGGAATATTGATTATGAAAACCGCAGGCAGACTTGTCGTCCTTGGCAGTATCAACGTCGATCATATCCTCAACCTCGACGATTTCCCTACACCGGGGGAAACGGTCACTGGTCATCATTATCAGGTCGCCTTTGGCGGTAAAGGTGCAAACCAGGCTGTTGCTGCCGGGCGTAGCGGAGCAAATATCTCCTTTATTGCCTGTACCGGCGATGACGATATTGGCGAACGTATTTGTCGCCAGATGAAAAGCGATAACATTGATGTCGCGCCAGTCAGAGCCGTTGCCGGTGAATCAACTGGCGTGGCGCTGATTTTTGTGAACGCTGAAGGCGAAAATACTATTGGTATTCATGCCGGCGCTAATGCTGCGCTCTCCGTTGCTCAGGTTGAGGCAGAAAAAGATCGTATCGTCGGCGCACAGGCATTGCTGATGCAACTGGAATCACCGTTGGAAAGCGTACTGGCGGCGGCGAAAATCGCACACCAGAATCAGACTTTAGTGATACTCAATCCTGCTCCAGCCCGTGAACTGCCTGATGAACTGTTAGCGCTGGTGGATATTATTACCCCTAACGAGACCGAAGCGGAAAAACTGACCGGTGTTCGAGTGGAAAATGACGATGATGCGGCAAAAGCGGCGAATGTGCTCCATGATAAAGGTATCGGTACAGTGATTATTACGCTTGGCAGCCGTGGCGTCTGGGCCAGCAGCGACGGTGAAAGTCGCCGGGTTCCTGGCTTTAACGTGCAGGCAGTTGATACCATTGCCGCTGGCGATACTTTTAACGGTGCCCTGGTTACCGCGTTACTTGAAGGCAGCGTACTGTCTGAAGCGATTCGTTTTGCCCATGCTGCCGCGGCGATCGCGGTCACCCGTAAAGGTGCCCAGCCCTCCGTGCCATGGCGAGAAGAGATAGACGAATTTTTACGTCAACAGGGGTAACGCTTGGCCACCATGAAGGATGTAGCCCGCATTGCGGGCGTTTCCACTTCGACGGTTTCTCATGTCATCAACAAAGATCGCTTCGTCAGCGACGCCATTACCGCTAAAGTTAATGCTGCGATTAAGAGCCTGAATTATGCGCCCTCTGCGTTGGCGCGCAGCCTCAAATTAAATCAAACTCGCACCATAGGCATGCTCATTACCGCCAGTACCAATCCCTTTTACTCGGAGCTGGTACGCGGCGTGGAGCGTAGCTGCTTTGAACGCGGATACAGTCTCGTGCTGTGTAATACCGAAGGCGATGAGCAGCGTATGAACCGCAATCTGGAAACGCTGATGCAAAAGCGCGTCGATGGTTTACTGCTGTTGTGCACTGAAACTCACCAACCTTCCCCGGAGATTATGCAGCGCTATCCTTCTGTACCGACAGTAATGATGGACTGGGCACCATTCGACGGCGATAGCGACCTGATTCAGGATAACTCTCTGCTGGGAGGCGATATGGCGACGCAGTATCTGATTGATCAAGGTTATATAAGGATCGCCTGCATTGCCGGGCCGCTGGATAAAACGCCGTCGCGGCTACGTCTGGAAGGCTATCACTCCGCGATGGCCCGCGCCGGGTTAGTTGTACCTGAAGGATATGTGATTAGCAGCGATTTTGAATTTGGCGGTGGGTTTAGCGCCATGCAGAAGCTGTTGGATCTGCCTGAGCGACCGCAGGCGGTATTTGTCGGTAACGACGCTATGGCGGTGGGCGCCTATCAGGCCCTTTATCAGCGAGGATTGCATATTCCGCAGGATATGGCGCTGGTGGGCTATGACGATATTGAACTGGCGCGCTACATGACGCCACCGCTGACCACCATTCATCAGCCGAAAGATGAACTGGGCGAACTGGCCATTGATGTGCTAATCCACCGTATGGCCGAGCCAGAACAAAAACAACAGCGTGTCCAATTGACGCCGGAACTGGTGATTCGCGGCTCAGCCTAATGCTTGTGCCGCTCCTTAATCAGATTACGGCCATCCTTCGCGCTTAATAAGGTAAATACCAGCGCCGATACCACGGTGATCGCCCCCATGGTAATAAAGGTGTAGTGAAACTGTTCAATAGTATTTGCACTATCGAATCCTTGATAAAAGCGCAGTACTGCTGCGCTTATGGCGACACCGAGGCTGATGGAGAGTTGTTGGGTAACCGCCAGCATACTGTTACCGCTGCTGGCGTTTTCATCGGTCAAATCTGCGAGAGTGATGGTATTCATTGCTGTGAACTGAGTGGACATCGCCATTCCCAGTACAAATAGCGGTAATAGCAGCATCCAGAGCGCCATATCCGGTGATTGCAGTGAAAACTGAGAAATCATCAGTCCGATAAATACCGTGACCCCAACCAGCGTTTTCCGGTAGCCAAACCAGCGAAGAATCTGCGTGACGGTCGATTTCGCGATAATTGAACCGATAGCCGTAGGCGCTATCATGCAGCCCGCGATAATCGCCGGATAGCCAAAGCCGACCTGTAGCATCAGAGGCATCAGGAACGGAACGCACCCGGTGCCGAGGCGGGTGGCCAGATTCCCCGCAATGCCTACGGAAAACGTATGTGTTTTAAATAAAGAAAGCGAAATGAGCGGTGTGGGATGATGGCGCGCGTGGCGAATATAGATCACCAGTAAAACAATACTCAAGGCAAGGATAACTAGGGCAATCCATGTCGCAACGAGCTTTTCGCCAAACAGTTCTATTCCGCTGGAAAACAGCACCAGACTGAAGCCAAATAGCAGAAAGCCTGACAAATCAAAACGGCGTCTGGGGGTGGTGAAATCCGGCATATATTTGCGGGCGTAAATAATCCCGATAATGCCAATGGGAATATTGATCAGGAAAATCCAGTGCCAACTGGCCCAGGTGACCAGGACGCCACCGAGTACCGGTCCGAGTATCGGGCCGACCAGTCCGGGCATCGTAACGAAGTTTAATACCGGCAGTAATTCACTACGTGGATAAGCGCGCAATAATGCCAGCCTCGCCACCGGCATCATCATCGCTCCGCCGATGCCTTGAATGACACGGAAGATGACCAGCTCCATCAGTGAACCCGACAGGGCGCAGGCAAGCGAACCCAGAATAAACAGACTCACGGCGATGATAAACACTTTCCGTGTGCCGAAGCGGTCGGCCAGCCAGCCGCTGATCGGAATAAGCATGGCTACGGTAAGTGTATAGCTGATGATAGCTGATTGCATCGCTAGTGGAGAGTGGTTGAGACTGTGGGCGATAGCCGGGAGGGCGGTATTCAGAATGGTGGCGTCCAGCGCCTGCATAAAAAAGGCCATTGCTGCAATCCACGGCAGCCCGGCCATACTGTGCCCTTTTTTTCCGGTCATTCGATGCCCTTGTTATTTGCCTGAATGGGGTGGTGCGCTCAATAACGCCTGGCAAGCGTTAAATGCTCGTGGACCGTCGTTGTCCAGAATTGCGTCAACTATTGCTTGATGAAGATCCAGCTTTACTACTTCATTCTGAGTAATCGACGTGAAATAGGTATGATAGACCGAATGGAATAAGGAGGCGAAAGAGGTCAGGAAAGGGTTTCCGCTCATTTCATATATGTGTTCATGCCAGGCCATATCGACGTCAATCCAGCGTTCACGCTGAAAATTTCTTTTCAGTTCAACCATCTCCTCCATTAAGGTGTTGAGCTGCGCTTTTTGTTCTGAAGTACCTGATGCTGCCGCCAGAAAGCAGGCCTGAGGCTCCAGGCTGCTGCGCATAATGAGAAAATGGTTCACAACCTCTGCAAAGTTATCTTCTGTGAGCCACCATGACAGTAACTCTTTGTCGAGAAAGTTCCAACTGCTGCGGGGCATAACCCGGGTTCCGATGCGTGGGCGTGGCAGAAGCATTCCTTTTGCTGCCAGTGTCTTAACTGCTTCACGCACAGCGGTACGGCTTACACCAAACTGTTCGCCTAATTCCATCTCTCCCGGAAGAATGCTTTCTGGCTGATATTCACCGGTCAGTATTTTTTGAGCCAGTTTCTCCGCTAAAACCCAGGAGATATTTTTTTGTGCCGCCAGTTGCTGTGCGCTTAAAGACATAAATGCAGTTCCTTTCTTTTCGACTCTGCCAGTATGCCATCTGGCGGCTTACCTGGTTGGTTAAAACGGCAAAATAACGGTTTTTGTCATATTACACAGTAAAATGATGAAAAAAGAGACAGTTGGAAAGTTTTTTGCAATTACCCCTTGTCACACCGGAATTACTCCCTATAATGCGCCTCCACTGACACGGAACAACGGCACGTAAGCCGCCGGGTCAGCGGGGCTCAGCGGTGAAAAGTCACCGTGAAAACCGACAGGGAAAAGCAAAAATTAACGCTTGACTCTGAATGAGGAAAACGTATTATACGGGACCTCGCGACAGAGCGCTGAAGCGCGTCGCAACTGCTCTTTAACAATTTATCAGACAATCTGTGTGGGCACTCAAAGTGACATGGATTCTTAATGTCTTCGGACAATAAATGAATACCAAGTCTCTG